>LNFM01000495.1_pt1 | contig 167086 bp, 152 predicted proteins | sample 596031 | NCBI WGS metagenome assembly LNFM01 (sample SAMN04254537, study PRJNA301005) | activated carbon metagenome | isolation source: dual media filters at the Ann Arbor, Michigan drinking water treatment plant | place: USA: Ann Arbor | reverse complement strand
CGCTGATGCGCGGCGCTTTTCGGAAGTTCGGTCAGAACGCTTTGCGGAGCTTGTCCGCGAGATCGGTCTTCTCCCATGAGAAGCCGCCATCCTTGTCAGGCGCGCGGCCGAAGTGGCCGTAGGCTGCGGTGCGCGCATAGATCGGCTTGTTCAGCTTCAGATGCGTGCGGATGCCGCGCGGGGTTAGGCTCATCAATTCCTGCAGAACCTTCGCGATCTTCTGCTCGTCGGCTTTGCCGGTGCCGTCGGTGTTCACATAGACCGACAAAGGATGCGCGACGCCGATCGCGTAAGAAAGCTGGATCGTGCAGCGGTCGGCGAGACCGGCGGCAACCACGTTCTTCGCGAGATAGCGCGCGGCATAAGCCGCCGAACGGTCGACCTTCGATGGGTCCTTGCCCGAGAAAGCGCCGCCGCCATGCGGGGCAGCACCGCCGTAAGTATCGACGATGATCTTGCGGCCGGTGAGGCCCGAGTCGCCGTCCGGACCGCCTATGACAAAGCGGCCGGTCGGGTTGACGTAAACCTGATCGAGCGGCGGCATCCAGCCTTCGGGCAGCACCTTCCTGATGTAGGGCAGCACGAGCTGCTTGATGTCGCCGGATTCCAGAACCTTCTTGCCGTCTTTTTCTTTATGCTGCGTCGAGACGACGACGGCGGTGCACTTCACCGGCTTGCCGTTCTCGTATTGCAGCGTGAACTGGCTCTTTGCGTCCGGCTCGAACAGCTTCTGCTTGCCGGAGTGGCGAGCGTCAGCCATCAGCTTCAACACGTTGTGCGAATATTGGAGCGGTGCCGGCATCAGTTCCGGCGTCTCAACGGTGGCGTAGCCGAACATGATGCCCTGGTCGCCGGCACCTTCATCCTTGTTGCCCGCGGCCTCTACGCCCTGCGCGATGTCGGCGGACTGGCCGTGCAGATGCACCTGCACCTTCGCGGTCTTCCAGTGGAAGCCCTTCTGCGCGTAGCCGATATCTTTTACGGCGGCGCGTGCGAGCTTCTCGGCAAGCTTCTTATTGACCTTGCCGGATTTGCTCATGATCTCGTTCGGGCCCGCCGCCTTCTTCGACATACGGACTTCACCGGCGAGTACGATCAGGTTCGTGGTGACGAGCGTTTCGCACGCGACCTTCGCCAAGGGATCGGCTTTGAAAAACTGATCCACGATCTCGTCGGAGATGCGATCGCAAACCTTGTCGGGATGGCCTTCGGAAACGGATTCGCTCGTAAAGATGTAGTTCTTGAGGGACACCGGTAAACTCCTGCGCGGCGGCGTGAAATCTTTTGAAAATACAGACACGGCTGTACTTCGCGGCAAGCGTTCTCGCAGCGATGCCAAGCAGGGTCAAGATGTGGGCGAAATGGGCTGGCGCCCCGGAAAAACGCAGTAGAAACGGCTACTTCTCGGACGTGTCGCTGGCAACAACCATGGCTTCGACGAGATCGACGATCCGGCGCCGCACCTTGGGATCGCTTACTTTCATGAAGGCTTTTGAGAGCGCGAGGCCTTCGGAGGTAGCCAGGAAGTCGGAAACATAAGCGGGGTTCCCGCTTTCCGCGAAGCCGGCCGCCGTCGCATCTCCACCCGGCGCGCCTTCATAAAAGAAAGCCACCGGCACGCCGAGAATGCTTGCGATTTGATGCATCCGGCTCGCGCCGATCCGGTTCGTGCCCTTCTCGTATTTCTGGACTTGCTGAAAGGTGATGCCGAGACGCTCGCCGAGTTTTTCCTGGCTCATCGAAATCATCATGCGGCGCATACGCACGCGGCTGCCGACATGGCGGTCGATGGGGTTCGGCACTTTTTTTGTCGTTGGAGTCATTGGGACTACCGATGGTAACGGCGGAAACTACTACTTCGGCGATAGCCAAGGAAGCAACCGCGAACGCCGAATGGGTCCGCGAATGCTTACGAGGAGTTCAAGTTTACGTTACGGCACGCCGTTTTCTTCGCCCCCGTGCAGCGAGCGCTATCGTCAGGAAGGCCGCAGCCAAAAGCAAGGCGGGACCGTTCCGATGGCGCGAATACACGGTTTCTTCGAGCGCTTGCGGCAGCGCTCCGTCGATCAATCCGTCACTCCCGAGCGGTAACGAGCGGACGATTCGTCCGAGTGGATCGACGATCGCGGAGATGCCGTTGTTTGCGACCCGCACCAAAGGCAGGCCTTCCTCGATCGCGCGAAGCCGCGCCTGCGCAAAATGCTGATACGGGCCGGGCGTAATGCCGAACCACGCGTCGTTCGTGAGATTTAAAATCCAGCGTGGCCGCGGGCCCTCCGGCAAGACATAGCCGGGATAGATCGCCTCGTAGCAGATGAGCGGTGCCGCCGGTGGCAGGCCCGGAATGTGCAGCGCGCGTCTGCGTGTGCCTGCGGTGAAGCCGCCCCGGATGCGCGTGAGCTGCTGCAAGCCGATGCTTTCCAAGAGCGATTGAAACGGCAGGAACTCTCCGAACGGCACGAGATAAAGTTTGTCGTATGTCGCGACGATTGAGCCGTTGTCGCTCAACACCCGGATCGAGTTGAAAACGCGCGCATCGTTGCTGCCCTTCACCGGTGCATCGAGACGGATCGCGCCTGTAATCAACGAAACGCCGGGCGGCAGCAGTTCGCCGATCTGCGCGAGCGCTTGCGGTTCGCGGTCGAGAAAAAACGGAAATGCCGACTCCGGCCAGATCAGGTGCGTGATGTCTTTGACGCCCTGACGGTCCGGCGCGGTCGCCTGATCGGAAAGCGAAAGATAGCGACGCATCACGGCGGGCCGCTGCTCCGGCTGCCATTTCAGGTTCTGCGAAATATTCGGCTGCATCAGGCGAAGCCGCACGCCTTCGACATTCGCGATTTCGTTGTTCGCAAGACGATGCCAGCCGTAAGCGCCGAGCAGAAAAAGCGCGAGCGCGGAGATCGCGAGCGGCAGCCACGGATGCGCGGTGCGGTCGCGTGCATCCGCGATCGTCGCGGGCGACGCGAAGATCGCGAGCGCCAGGAGTGTCAGCCCCCACAGCCCGACGAGTGATGCGCCTTGCGCGAGTTGCGGCAGGCTCGTCAGCGCATAACCGAAACTGTTCCAGGGAAAGCCGGTGAGGATGGTGCCGCGCAGCCATTCGGAAATTCCGAGACCTGCGGCAAAAGCGAGAATGCGAATGGGACCCGTGGTCCACATCGCGCGGGCAAGCATCGCACCGAAGCCGGTGAAGAAGGCGAGACCGGCGGGAATGCCGAGCACGGCGAAGGGAAGTAGCCACGCGAATTTGTCGGCTTCGACAAAAAGCGCCATCCCGATCCAGTAAAGCCCGGCGACGAAATAACCGAAGCCGAACCACCAGCCGGTTGCAAAAGCCGCAAGCAGGCCGCGTTTTCCCGCACCCGCGCCGTCGAGCAACCAGATAAAGACCGGAAATGTAACGGCGAGAATGGGCCACAGATCGAACGGCGCCATGGCAAGCGCTGAAAGTGCGCCCGAAACGAACGCGATTCCGCGCCGCTTCCAGCCCCAGGACAGCACTACGCGATTCGAAAGATCGGCAAGCGTCATGCTCGCCGGTTACCCGCTGGCGTTGCGGTTGTCCATGTTCGGTGGCGTATTCGCTTCCGGCTCGGCCGGCGGAATCGCGGAAGTTTCGGCGGGAGCCTTGGGTTTGCGCTTGCGCTCGCGCTTCGGCGGCTCGGGCGGGCGGCGGAAGATGCGCACGCGCTTCACGCGGCGCGGATCGGCGTCGATGATCTCGAAATCGAAATCGCCAGGCCCGCGCAGGATTTCGTTTCGGATCGGCACCCGCGATGCAAGCGTCACCAACAACCCGCCGAGCGTATCGACTTCGTCGGCGGAAGCGCCGACATCGAAGCCGTCGCCGATGGCTTGCATAGCTTCCGTCAATGACGCGCGGGCATCGGCAAGGAAGCTGCCGTCACCGAGCGCTACGATCCTGCTTTCCTGGTCGTCGTGTTCGTCTTCGATGTCGCCCACGATTTCCTCGACAATATCTTCGATCGAGACGAGACCGTCAGTGCCGCCATATTCGTCGATGACGAGTGCCAAATGAATCCGCGTCGCCTGCATCTTCACGAGCAGATCGACCGCCGGCATCGACGGCGGCACATAGAGAATACGGCGCGCGATTTTGGTCTCGGACAACGGCTGCGCCAGATCGATCGACTTCGGATCGAACTTGCGCCGCGGGCGTTTGCCTTTCTGCGTCGCGGCGGCTTGCGCCGTGAGATACGAAACGAGATCGCGGATGTGGACCATGCCGATCGGCTCATCCAGCGTCTCGCCATATACGACGAGGCGCGAGTGACCGGCCTTGGCGAAGGTCGAGAGCAGCTGCCCGATCGGAATATCTTTCTTTACCGCGATCATTTCCGCGCGTGCGATCATGACGTCGGCGACCCGCCGTTCGCGCAGCGCCAGCACGTTCTGCAACATGGTCTGTTCGGCGGGCGTGAACTCGGAATCGGCTTGCGTCTTGGGGTCCGGCGTTTCGGCCAGAACCTCGGCCAGATCGGTGCGGATCGACTTCTTGCGCGAGAGTCCAAACTTCGCGAGGACGCGTTCGCTCCATGACGGCTTGTCGCCGTTCTCAACGCCGTTACTTCTGTCGCCGTTGTCGCTCATGCCGGATTCGCGGCGTTGCCGCGCTCCGCATAGGGATCGGGAATGCCGAGTTTCGCCAAAATCTGCCGCTCGCGCGATTCCATCGTCTCGGCTTCTTCCTCGTCCTCGTGGTCGTAGCCGAGCAAATGCAGCACGCCGTGAACGACGAGATGAGACAGATGATTCTCGAGCGGCTTGGCTTCTTCGGCGGCTTCGCGCTCGATCGTCTCAAACGCAAGTACGATGTCGCCGAGAAAACGCGTAGCGCCCGAGGGAGTCTTCATGCGCGCAGGCGGGAAAGAGAGCACGTTGGTCGGCTTGTCCATGCCGCGGTGATGCTTGTTCAATTCGCGGATATGCTCGTCGTCGGAGAGCACGACGGAAATTTCCGAAGGCGGCGCTTCGTTGTCCAGCATCGCGGCTTCCGCCGCGCGTCTGATGCGGGTCTCAAGGTCCGGAATTTTCGTCCAGCCTTCCGACTCCGCCGATATGTCGATCGCGAAACTCAAGTGTTCTTGCCCTTTTTCTTCTTTTCGTCGGCACTGTCGTAAGCCGCAACGATGCGGCCGACGAGTTCATGACGCACGACGTCCGCGCCGGTGAATTGAATCTGCGCGATTTCCTCGACACCGCTCAAAAGCGCGGTCGCTTCCACGAGGCCGGAACTTTGTCCGGGCGGCAGGTCGATCTGCGAAGGATCGCCAGTCACGATCATGTGCGAGTGTTCGCCGAGGCGGGTCAGGAACATCTTCATCTGCATCGGGGTGGTGTTCTGTGCTTCATCGAGAATGATCGCGGCGTTAGCGAGCGTGCGGCCGCGCATAAAGGCGAGCGGCGCGATTTCGATCTCGCCGGATTGAAGAGCGCGTTCGACCAGCGCGCGATCCATAAGATCGTAGAGCGCGTCGTACATCGGCCGCAGATATGGGTCGACTTTCTCGCGCATATCTCCGGGCAGAAATCCAAGCCGCTCGCCGGCTTCGACCGCGGGACGCGAGAGCACGATGCGGTCCACTTCGCGCCGCTCGTAAAGCGAAACTGCGTGGGCGACCGCAAGCCAGGTCTTGCCGGTACCGGCGGGGCCGATGCCGAACACGAGCGTATTGCGCTTCATCGCGCGGATGTAGGCGTCCTGCATTTGCGTGCGGGCACGTACCGCACGCTTTCGCAGGCGAATGTCGCCGAAGCCGGACTTGTCGCCGCTGTTGCCCGGCTCGTTGTCGAAGAACGAAGTCTGCGTTTGCGCCGCGCGCAACGCGCCCTCGACGTCGCCTGCGGTCACGTCGCGGCCCGCGCGCAATTCGTCATAGAGACCTTCGAGCGTCTTACGCGCCTTCTCGCAGGAGTCGCGTGGGCCGTCGATCGAGACGTGATTGCCGCGCTGGTCGATGGTGACGCCAAGGCGCCGCTCGATCAGCGCAAGATTTTCGCCGTAACGTCCGAACAATACGCTCGCCAGTCGATTGTCGTCGAACGTGACCATCAAACCGTCCGCGTTTTCGCGGCCGCGTTCCCACGGTGCTTTCTTGCCGGCTTCGGGACCAGTGCTAGGCAAAGGCATTCACCTCCGGACGCGGGTTTTTCGATGGCGAAGCGTGCGCGCTCGCGACGATCTCGCCGATCAAGCTATAGGTGCGCAGTTCGTTGACCTTCACGCGCGCAACCGAGCCGATGATCGAGGCCGGCGCGATGACAGGAACGGGCTGAAGATAAGGCGAGCGGCCGACGATCTGACCTTCGTGGCGGCCGGGCTTTTCGAACAGGACATCGAGTTCGCGGCCGACGCAGCTCACGTTGAACGCGTGTTGCTGTTCTTCGATCAGTTCCTGCAGGCGATAAAGCCGTTCGGTTTTTACGTCTTCCGGAATTTGCGCGCTCATGTCCGAGGCCGGTGTGCCGGGGCGAGGGCTATATTTGAATGTGTAGCACTGCGCGAAGCGGACTTCACGGGCGAGCGCCAGTGTATCCTCGAAGTCCTGATCGGTTTCGCCGGGGAAGCCGACGATGAAGTCAGAAGAAAACGCCATATCGGACCGCGCTTTTCGCGCGCGCTCGATGATCTCGAGATATTCGCTGCGGGTGTGCTTGCGGTTCATTTCATCGAGGATGCGGTCGGAGCCGGATTGCACCGGCAGATGCAAAAACGGCATCAGCTTTTCGATGTCGCGATGCGCGTCTAACAATTCATCATCCATGTCGCGCGGATGGCTGGTCATGTAGCGGATGCGAAGGAGTTCCGGTATTTCCGCGAGACGCGCGATCAGCTTGGGCAAGGTCCAGTCGCGCCCGTCCGTACCCCGGCCATGATAGGCATTCACGTTCTGCCCGAGCAGAGTCACTTCGCGCACGCCCTGTGCGACCAGAGTTTCTGTCTCAATAAGAATGCGCTCGGCGGAGCGAGAGACCTCATTGCCGCGCGTGTAGGGCACGACGCAGAAGGTGCAGAACTTGTCGCAGCCTTCCTGCACGGTGACGAAAGCGGAGACGCCGCGCGCGCGCGTCACTTCCGGTTTCGGCTTCGCGAGTTGCTCGAACTTGTCTTCGACCGCGAATTCGGTGTCGACCACCGCTTCACCGGTGTTGGCGCGGGCGACGAGTTCGGAAATGCGGTGGATGTTCTGCGGTCCGACCACGAGACGAACCGCCGCCTCGCGGCGCATGATTTCCTTGCCTTCGGCTTGCGCGACACAGCCCGCGACCGCGATCATCTGCGACCGGCCCTGCTTTTCGGCTGCCTCACCCATTTCACGCAGACGGCCGAGTTCCGAATAGACCTTCTCCACCGCCTTTTCGCGGATATGACACGTATTCAGAATAATGAGATCGGCTTCCTCGGCGGATGTGGTTTCCGCGTAACCGTCGCGCGCCAACGTGTCCGCCATACGACGCGCGTCGTAGACGTTCATCTGGCAGCCGAACGACTTGATATGGACCTTGCGAGCGTCGCTCATCGCGCCGGGGGCACCGAAACCGGAACGCGCAGCCACCCGCCAAAGTTGCGGGGGCAAGGCAGTTCACCCTGTATTGGCATATTGGAAAGTCTTAGCGCCTTTCCCCGGCCAAGCAAACGGATTCCGTAAGCAGTTCCGGGCGGCCCGCCAGAGATAGTGAATTTAGCCTTCGGACCGCCGATTCTACGTTACGGGATAAGGTCTTGCGGTCGTCTTCGTGGGCCACTTCCATGACCTTTCCGAAGGCGACGGTGACGTCGATTGCACCCAACTTCAGCACCCGCAACAGGTGCGGGATCAGGTCCATATCGCCGTACCAGGCCGCAATATCGCGGTTCTGCCGGCCCATCGGGATGCCGTGGAATTTGCGGTAAGCGATCGAAACCGGCTGCACAAAGCCGCGGCCGTTTTCTTCCATCGCGTCACGAAGTCCGCCCAAGAGCGCCGAGCGGAATTGCAATACGCGGTTACCGTCGCTCGAAGTGCCTTCGCCGAACAGCACGACCGGGTCGCCGCCGGAAAGCATCTTCGCGATCGACTGGTTCACCTGTCCGGTGCCGTGTCGCCGATTGCGGTCCACGAAGATCGAGCGCTGCATTCGCGCAAACGTGCCGAACAGCGGCCACTTCGCAATCTCCGCTTTCGCGATGAAGACGAGCGGTCCGGTCGAACCGAGCACGACGATATCGAGCCAGGAGACATGATTGGAAACGAACAAGAGCGGCCGTTCCCGGTCGGAAGGCGCACCGACAAGCTCAACTTTGATGTTGAGAATTTTCAAAACCGTGCGGTGAAACCACACCGGTAGTGTGCGCAGGAACGGCAGCTTCAGTTTCAGCGCGAGCCACTGCATGGGCACCGTCACCATCAGCATCAGCACGAACAGCGTGGTCCGGTACGCAAAGCCCATGGCGGATCAGGATTTACCCTTAAGGCGTACCGCGTAAAGCTCGAGCCGGTGGCCGACAATCTTGAAGCCGTGGCGCCGCGCGATTTCTTCTTGCAGCCGTTCGATCTCCTCGGAATGAAATTCGATGACGGCGCCGCTGTTAACGTCGATCAGATGGTCGTGGTGCTCGTCCGGCACCTGCTCGTAGCGCGAGCGGCCTTCACGGAAATCGTGGCGCTCGATGATTCCGGCATCCTCGAACAGTTTCACCGTGCGATAGACGGTGGAGATGGAAATCTTGTCGTCGATCGCAACCGCGCGGCGATAAAGCTCCTCGACGTCGGGGTGGTCCTGCGAGGAGCCGAGTACGCGGGCGATTACGCGACGCTGCTCGGTCATGCGCATACCCTTGGCAGCGCAGGCCTGTTCGATCGCGGAAAGTTCCTTTTCGGCTGGCAATTTTAGTGCCTCACATTGCAGCGCGGATTCTAGGGGCGGCGTGTTCCGGCGTCCACCGCCACTTATCCGTTGAGATCGCGGCCAAGTACGAGCGCCGCGGCATTGCCTTCAGGCTTACGATAATACCCTGCTCGCCTTCCGACCTCGGCAAATCCCGCGCGCGAATAGAGCTTGCGTGCAGACGCGTTGCCTTCGTCGACTTCGAGAAAAACGCGCGAAACGCCTGCCGCGGCAAGGCGCCCGAGATGCTTCGACAAGAGCTTCGTCGCGGTGCCGTGACCGCGCTCTCCCGGCGCAAGCGCAACTAGAAGGATCTCGGCCTCATGATCGACGCGATGCGAAAGCACGAAGCCGATCACCGCACCGCGTCCGCCGTTCGCGCGGGCAACGTGCGCGATGGCCGCGCGATCCGCCAACAGCCGTTCGAATTCGTTTTCGCTCCAGCCATGACGAAAGGAAACGCGATGGAGTGCTGCGAGCGCGGAAGCGTCTCCAGGACGCGCGTCAAGGATCGCGGGCTCCGGCCGCTTAAAAAACTCAACAAGCTTTCCGATCATTGGCGCGGGACGTGATGCGAGGCCTGCGGCGTCACATCGGGCGCGCGCAGATAAAGCGGCTTTGCCGGCGAGCGTGTTGGCTCGGTCATGGTTGCGAGCTTGGCCACCCACTCGATGCTCGGCTTGGAACGGATATCGATTGAAACGGGCGCCGCGCCGGCATGGCGCGGCCATTTGGCCGCAAGCAATCCGGCAGCAGGTCCGACGAGCCGCACCGGTCCCGCGGTGATGGTCGGGATTGCGTCTTCGATCGAAGAGTGACGCGGGCTTAAGAGCACACGCTGCCCGGCGCCTGCCATTTGATAAAAAATATTTCCGTGACGCGCGTCGATCGCTGTCACGACCGGCACGGCCGGATCATCCTCGATCTGCGGTGCGCCGAGGGCGGCGAGCGTCGTGATGCCGATCGTCGGCTTGCCGGAGGCAAGCGCCAAACCTTTCGCGGCGGAAATTCCGACCCGCAGTCCGGTGTAGCTGCCGGGCCCGACGGTAGTCGCGATGCGGTCGAGATCGGAAAAATCCAGTCCCGCCGCCTTCATTGCATCGGCAATGATCGGAACCAGCACCTCGGCGTGCCCGCGCCGCATATCATGCGAAAGCATCGCGAGAAGCTTCTGCTCCTCGGAATCGAAGACCGCTGCCTGACAGGCATCGAGCGCGGTATCGATCGCTAGAATTTTCATGAAAAGCGCAATCCGGTGCCGGTTGCGACGGTCTTAAATGAAACGGGCCGCCCGATAAAGGCGGCCCGGAATTACATCGGACGGACTTCCTGCACGTCCGGCACGAAGTGCCGGAGCAGGTTTTCGATGCCGTTTTTGAGTGTTGCGGTCGAGGACGGGCAGCCTGCGCAGGCGCCCTTCATGTTCAAAAACACGATGCCGTCTTTATAGCCGCGGAACGTGATGTCGCCGCCGTCGTTTGCGACCGCCGGGCGCACGCGTGTTTCGATCAGTTCCTTGATCGTGGCGACCGTGCCTGCGTCATCGGCGTCGAAGAACTCCACGTCGTCGGCGGTCTGCGAAGAGGCACCCGATTTCAGGATCGTCTCGCCGGAGAGATAGTGCTCCATGATCGCACCTAAGATCGCGGGCTTCAGATGTTGCCACTCGCCTTCGGCCTTGGTGACCGTGATGAAATCCTGCGCGAAGAAAACGCCCGAAACTTCCGGAATCTCGAAGAGCTTCGCGGCCAGCGGCGAGCGCGCAGCGTCTTCCTTGTTGCGCAGATCGAGGGTGCCCTGCGGCAGGACGGCCTTGCCCGGCAGGAACTTCAAAGTGGCCGGATTCGGCGTGGTTTCGGTCTGGATGAACATGGTTTCGGCCTCCTTCAGGCCAAATCAGCACTTCTGACCGGAATGTAGGGTTTCCGGAGCGGTTTCGGAAGGGAGGCCGGCGCAACGCCTTTATGCGAGGGCGTCGAGCTCTTCGTCGGTGAGCTGCCCCGGCACGATCGTGATCGGGATCGTCATGGTGACCGAGCGCGAGCTTGCGAGCGAGGAGACCAGCGGGCCGGGGCCTTTATTGTCGGTGCCCGCGGCAAGCACGAGCACGCCGATATCCGGGTCCTCTTCGATCAGCTTCTGAATCTCGTCCGCCTTGCTGCCTTCGCGGATGACCTGTTCCGGGTCGATGCCTGCAAGATGCCGCGCGCGCGCCGCGAAATGACCGAGCCGCTTTTCCACTTCGTCGCGGGCCTCCGCTAACATCAGTTCGCCGACGCCGAGCCACTGCTGGTTCGCTTCGCCGGTCGAAATGCAGGCGAGCATCACGAGTTTGCCTCCGGTGCGGACGGCGCGGCGGCTCGCATAATAGACGGCGCGGTCGCATTCCGGCGTTTCGTCGATGATGACGAGAAATTTGCGGTGATGGCCGGACTCGAAGCTCTGGCGCGTGCGGGGCATTTCGCGTTTCCGGTTGACGGCGGAGCCTGCCACGCGAACGGCGTCCGGCCAAGCAGTAGGAAAGTCGGTACGTTACCGCCCGGTTATGAACCGACGAAGCCGACGATTTTACCCACTTCTTTCATGGTCTGATTCGCAATCACGCGCGCACGCGCAGAGCCGTCGGCGAGAATGGCGTCGATATGCGCGGGGTCGGAGGTGAGCCGCTTCATCTCCGCACCGATCGGTCCGAGTTTCGCAACTGCCAATTCTGTCAGCGCTTCCTTGAATTTCGAGAACTGCACACCGCCGAATTGTTTCAGGACTGCTTCCGCCGTCGTGTCGGCCAGCGCCGCATAAATACCGGCGAGGTTGTCTGCTTCCGGGCGCGCTTCCAGTTCTTTCACGTCGGAGGGAAAAGGATGCGGGTCGGTCTTTGCCTTGCGGAATTTCTGCGCAATGGTCTCGGCGTCGTCGGTTAGATTGATGCGCGAGTTATCGGAAGCATCCGACTTAGACATCTTCTTTGTGCCGTCGCGCAGCGACATCACGCGCGTGGCCGGGCCCGAGATCAGCGGCTCCGTCAGCGGGAAGAACGCGTCACCGAAACCGAGATCGGCAATGCGTTTCCCGAAGTCGTTATTGAACTTCTGCGCGATGTCGCGGCAAAGTTCGAGATGCTGCTTCTGGTCTTCGCCGACCGGAACGTGTGTCGCGCGGTAAACCAGAATGTCTGCGGCCATCAGGCTCGGATAAGCGTAAAGGCCGACCGATGCATTCTCGCGGTCCTTGCCGGCCTTCTCCTTGAACTGCGTCATGCGGTTGAGCCAGCCGAGGCGGGCAACGCAGTTAAAAATCCAGGCAAGCTCGGCGTGTCCCGAAACCTGGCTCTGGTTGAAGACGATGTGCTTTTTCGGGTCGATGCCGCAGGCAATGAAGGCCGCCGTCACCTCGCGAATGTTGCGCGTAAGCTCTTCCGGCTCCTGCCAGACCGTGATCGCGTGCAGATCGACCACGCAGTAGATGCAATCGTGCTGTGCCTGCAATTCGACGAAGCGTTTGATCGCGCCGAGATAATTGCCGAGGTGAAGGTTTCCGGTGGGTTGAACGCCGGAGAAGACCCGCTGGTGGAAGGCGGCCATCGTTTGGTTCCCTGAATGCGCGGGGTTCATGCCATGATGGCGCACGCCCTAGCAAGTCGCGCGGTACCGCGCCTTCCGGAGGAGTGGGATGGCTACGATTCGCAAGGAATTTCTGATCGACGCAGCGCCCGAGCAGGTCTGGGACGCGATGCGCGATGTCGGCGCACTGCATACGCGCCTCGTTCCGGGCTTCGTCACGGACTGCAAATTAGAGGGCAATGCGCGGATCGTTACCTTCGGCAACGGCGTGGTGGCGCGCGAAGTCATCATTGATGTCGATGACGAGGCGCGGCGGATTTCATGGTCCGCAACCGGCGCGCGGCTTTCCCATCACAATGCGTCCTCGCAGGTCTTTGCCGAGGGTGGGCAAACGAAGGTCGTTTGGATTGCTGATCTACTGCCTAACGAAATGAAGTCTGCGATCTCGGGCATGATCGACGCCGGGGCAGTCGCCATGCAGAAGGCATTGGGCGGGAAATAGCGGCAAGAATATTGCCGGGGCCGCCGGGCTTTGCTACCGGGAGCCCGACTTTGGGGATTTGCGGGGAGATCTGAATGTCCACCACACGCTACGACGTTATCGGCATCGGCAACGCAATCGTCGATGTACTTTCCCATTCCGACGATGATTTTCTCGTACGCCAGAAGATGCCGAAGGGCTCTATGTCTCTGATCGACGAGAACCGCGCCGAGGCCATCTATAATGCAATGGGCCCGGTGATCGAATGTTCCGGTGGTTCGGCGGCGAATACGATCGTTGGCGTTGCGATGCTCGGCGGCAAAGCCGCCTTTATCGGCAAGGTTAAAGATGACGAGTTAGGCGAGACGTTCGCGCGTGACATCCGCGCTTCGGGCGTCGCGTTCTCGACGCCGATGGCGAAGGAAGGTCCGGCGACCGCGCGCAGCTTCATTCTGGTGACGCCGGACGGCCAGCGCACGATGAACACATATCTCGGTGCCGCACAGGACCTGACCCCCGACGATATTTCGGTCGACGAAGTCCGTTCCGCGCAGGTGCTGTATCTCGAAGGCTATCTCTGGGACCCGAAGCGGGCGAAGGAAGCTTTCGTTAAAGCCGCCGGTATCGCGCACGATAACGACCGCACGGTCGCGCTGACGCTTTCCGACGCGTTCTGCGTCGACCGCTACCGCAAGGAATTTCTCGAGCTCATCCGCAACAAGACCGTGGATTTGGTCTTCGCAAACGAAGCCGAATTGAAGAGCCTTTACGAGTCTAGCGATTTCGATTCGGCAGTTGCGGCGCTGCGCAAGGATGCGAGCATCGCGGTCGTGACCCGCAGCGAGAAGGGCGCGATGGTTATCACGCGCGAGCACACCGATACCGTTCCGGCTTTCCCGGTCGAACGTGTCGTCGATACCACGGGGGCAGGCGATCTGTTCGCCGCTGGCTTCCTGTATGGATTTGCGAAGGACTTGCCGCACGTGAATTCGCTGCGGTTAGGTGCGCTTTGTGCCGCCGAAATTATTTCGCACATCGGCGCGCGGCCCGCGAGAAAATTGCGCGATCTCGCAAACGAGAACGGACTGCTCTGAATAAAAAAAGGCCGGGCAATCAAGTCGGCTATAGCCGACTTGATAACTTAATATGCCGATGTCCGGTAAACCCGACATCGGCCCCGGACTTTTTTAGTCGGCAGCCTGGCGATTAGCCGCTGACATTGTACGCGGCGATCGCAGCCATGTTCACGAGGTCGGAGTCTTTTGCCGATAGCGGCACGATCTGCACCGAACGGTCGAGACCGACCAGGAGCGGGCCGATCACGGTGGCACCGCCCATTTCCTGCAACAGCTTCGTCGAGATCGAAGCCGAGTGGAACGCCGGCATTACGAGCACGTTCGCGGGGCCGGTGAGGCGGCTGAACGGATAGGCGCTCGCGAGTTCCCGGTTCAGCGCAACGTCGGCTGCCATTTCGCCGTCGACTTCGAAATCGACGCGGCGGTCGTGCAGGAGCTTCACGGCATCCTTCACGTGCTGCGTGCGTTCTCCCGGCGGATGGCCGAAGCTGGAGAAGGCGAGCATAGCGACCCGCGGCTCGTAGCCGAGACGGCGTGCGACGCCTGCGGCTTCCACCGCGATCTCCGCGAGTTCTGAAGCGGTTGGCAACTCGGTAACCGCGGTATCGGCGATCAGCACGGTACGGCCGCGTGAAATCACGATCGAGACGCCGATCACGCGATGACCCGGCTTCGGGTCGATCACGCGCTGCACTTCTTCCAGAACGATTGAGTAATTGCGGGTGACGCCGGAAACCATGGCGTCGCCGTCGCCGAGTGCAACCATGCAGGCCGCGAAGTTGTTGCGGTCGTTGTTCACGAGTCTAAGACAATCCCGGTAGAGATAGCCTTCGCGTTGCAGGCGCTCGTAGAGATAATTAGCGTAGTCGGTGGTGCGCTTCGAGAGCGCGGCATTGTGAATCTCGACGCCATCGGGGAGTTCGACGCCAGCGAGCTTCGCGGTCGCTTTCACCCGGTCTTCGCGGCCGACGAGGATCGCGGTGCCGAGACCTCTTGAGACGAAGCTCACGGCCGCGCGGATCACCTGTTCTTCTTCGCCTTCCGCGAACACGACGCGTTTCGGCTGGCGGCGGAGGCGCTCATAGACCCGCTGCAACACGCCCGCGATGGGATCGCGGCGATTGCGAAGCTGCTGCGCGTAGGCCTCCATGTCGATGATCGGACGGCGCGCGACGCCGGTATCCATCGCGGCTTTTGCGATCGCAGGCGGCACATAAGAAATGAGCCTGGGGTCGAACGGCACCGGAATGATGTAATCCGGGCCGAATTTCGGGCGCTGGCCGTAGGCCGCGGCGACCTCGTCCGGCACGTCCTCGCGTGCGAGCTGCGCGAGCGCCTGCGCCGCCGCGATCTTCATTTCCATGTTGATCGTGGTCGCGCGCACGTCGAGCGCGCCGCGGAAGATATAGGGGAAGCCCAAGACGTTATTGATCTGGTTCGGATAGTCCGAACGGCCGGTCGCCATGATCGCGTCTTCACGGATCTGCGCCACTTCCTCGACCGTGATTTCCGGATCGGGGTTCGCCATCGCGAAGATGATCGGGTTCTTCGCCATCGACTTCACCATGTCGGCGGTGAAGGCACCCTTCTGCGAAAGGCCGAAGGCAATATCCGCGCCCTCGAAGGCGTCGGCGAGCGTGCGCGCTTTGGTGTCGGCGGCGTGCGCCGACTTCCACTGGTTCATGCCGGCGGTGCGGCCTTTATAAATGACGCCCTTGGTGTCGCAGAGAATGACGTTGTTCGGGTGCAGGCCGAGCGCTTTGAGCAGCTCGACGCAGGCAATGCCGGACGCGCCGGCGCCGTTCACGACGAGTTTCGTTTTCTTGATATCGCGCCCCGTGAGATGCAGCGCATTGATGACGCCGGCGGCGGCGATGATCGCGGTGCCATGCTGGTCGTCATGAAAAACGGGAATGTCGAGCAATTCGCGCAGGCGCTGCTCGATGATAAAGCACTCCGGTGCCTTGATGTCTTCGAGGTTGATCCCGCCGAACGTGATGCCGATGGGCTTCACCGCGTTGATGAATTCTTCCGGGTCCTCGGTGTTCACCTCGATGTCGAAGGCATCGATGTCGGCGAAGCGCTTGAAGAGAACGGCCTTGCCTTCCATCACCGGCTTCGAGGCCAGCGCCCCGAGATTGCCGAGGCCCAGAATTGCCGTGCCGTTGGTAATGACGCCGACCAGATTGCCTTTGACGGTGTAATCGAAGGCCCGGCTCGCATCTTCAGCGATTGCAAGCACGGGTACGGCGACGCCGGGGGAGTAGGCGAGCGAAAGATCGCGCTGGGTCGCCATCGGCTTGGTGGCGACGACTTCCAGTTTGCCGGGGCGTCCCTGGCTATGAAATTGCAGCGCTTCCTGATCGGTGAAGGTCGGCCGCGAACCGCGGCTCTTTTTGTCGGCCATACTCGAACTCCCTGGGCCCGGTCTTTTGCCGGGGCCGGGGACCATAGCGCCGCGACTGCTACCGGCTCAAGTCATTGGCGCAGAAGAAAAAAGACTAAGGCTGGCCGATTTAGGAGGGTTTCCTGCCGAGCAGAACGGCCGCGAGCCCCAGGATCGAGCCGCCAACCATGACGATGGGAAGGGCCGGCAGCACCGGAAAAGGCAGCACGCCGAGGAGCATGGTGCCGATCGCGCCGCCTGCCATCTGGAAGAAGCCGATCAGCGCCGAGGCCGCGCCCGCCTTTTCCGGAAATGGCCTGAGCGCGAAGACGGTCGAGAGCGGGTTCACGACCCCCATGCCGAACAGGAAGAAGAGCAACACGCCGAGCACCTGATACATCCCGGCATTACCTGAATAAGTGAGGGCGAGTATCGCGCTTGAGCCGATCAGCATCAGCACGAGGCCGAGAATGATCGGACGATAGCCCGGCCATTTTTTCGCAAGCCGCGGCGCACTGAAGCCACCCGCGAAAACCGCGAACACGGTGACGCACGGAATCAGGCCAAACAGAGCTGGCGATACGCCGTAGCGCTCGATGAAGATGCCCGGCGACGATGCGAAGAATGCGAACAGTCCTGCCATTGCGCAGGTGGTGGCGAGCGTCGGCACGATGAAGTCGCGTTTTGCCAGGAGCGTGAAGTAGCTGGCGAAAGCCTGACCGATGCCGGGCGCGGTGTCGCGTGCATGATGCGTTTCCGGCACACGCATCCATACTATGATAGTTGCGAAGATGCCGACGATTGCGAGCAACAGGAATGTCGCGCGCCATCCGGCAAAGGTTTCGATCAGTCCGCCGATCAGCGGCGAGAAGCCTGGTGCGGCTGCGACCATCGTCGTCACGAAGCCGAGCGAGCGCGTAAGTTCGTCGCCGGAGAAAAGATCGCGCGCCACTGCGCGGGCCAGCACCGAGCCGGTACAAGCCGCGACAGCCTGTGCCACGCGCAGCCCGAGCATCCACTCGATGTTGACGGCTATCGCAATCAGCGCGCTGGTCAGCGCATAAAGCACAAGACCCGCGAGCAGCAGGGAGCGGCGGCCGAACCGGTCCGAGAGCGGACCGATGATGAGCTGCCCGGCTGCGAAGCCGAGCAGGAATACGGTCAGCGTAAGTTTCACCTGCGCGGGGGTCGCCGCGAGGTCTTTGCCGAGCGACGGGAAGGACGCGAGATACATATTCGTCGCGAGCATACCGAGTGCCGCGAGCAGCGTGAGGAAGAAGAGCAGCGTCTTGCCTTCGAGACGCGCGGGCTTCGCTGCGACGGTTGCGTCGAGACTCATGAAAGCGGTTCCTTCATCTGGCTCAACGCGCAATCCCACGGCCCGCTTGCTGTGTCAATAATTAGATGATAGTCATCATCTATTCACGGAACGCATAAGCCGGGCTCAGGAATGCGAAATTCGAGGGAAGCGGCGGCTGAAAACCGCGAGCGGATCCTGGCTGTTGCAGCCAGGCTATTCCGGGAACGCGGTATCGCTTCCGTGGGCGTTGCCGAACTGATGGAGGCCGCCGGCATGACCCATGGGGGCTTTTACAAGCACTTCTCTTCGAAAGACGCATTGATCGACGAAGCCTGTCGCCACTCATTCACTCAGCCCGGTGGAAATCTTCGCGCCGCAGCGGATGGCGCAAAGCCCGGCGAGGAACTGCGCGCAATCGTGGATAGTTACCTCTCGCGCCGTCATCGCGATAATCCCGGCAAAGGTTGCGCGGTAGCGGCCCTCGGCGGTGAGGTCGGAAATCGTGAAAGCCCCGCGCGGGCAGCGCTTGCCGCGGGCCGGGAGCGGCTTGTTTCGCTTATCGCGCGTTACATGAAAGGCAGTGACGCGAAGGAGCGCGCGAGCGCCTTTGTCGCGACTATGGTCGGTGCGCTGATCAGCGCGCGGCTCGCCGATGGTGCGAGTTCCGACGCGGTGCTGCGGGCCGCGAAACGCGAGCTATATCAACGCATTGAAGAGCAGGGATAACTGATCCCGCGCTCTCGCAAGCGTATTTCCCGCTCTGCTACTGTCCCCGCGTTATGCAGAACGCGGCACCTTTACTCCCCGAAATCGAAGCAGCTCCGGAAACGGCGCCCGACGCGCAGAACCGCGTCACGCCGATGATGGAGCAGTTCATCGAGATCAAGGCCGCCAATCCGGATTGCCTTCTGTTTTACCGGATGGGCGATTTCTACGAGCTCTTCTTCGAGGACGCGGATAAGGCGTCTCGCGCGCTCGGCATTGTGCTGACGAAGCGCGGCAAGCATCAGGGTCTCGATATTCCGATGTGCGGCGTGCCGGTGGAGCGCTCGGAAGAATATCTGCACCGGCTGATCGCGAAAGGATTCCGTGTCGCCGTCTGCGAACAGACCGAAGATCCCTCGGAAGCGAAGAAGCGCGGTGCGAAGTCTGTTGTCCGGCGCGGCGTGGTGCGGCTCGTGACACCCGGCACGCTCACGGAAGATACGTTGCTGGACGCGAGACGCAACAACTGGCTCATGGCCGTCTCGCGCACGAAATCGAGCGAGGAGGAAGCGTCCTACGGCCTTGCCTGGCTCGACATTTCCACCGGCGAGTTTCGTGTCGCGGAAAGCGACGAGACGCGGCTCTCTGCGGAAATCGCGCGGATCGAGCCCGGCGAGATTCTGCTCTCGGACACGCTCTACGACGATCCCGAGTTGAAATCTTACTGGCGCTCGCTTGCGAACGTGACGCCGATGCCGAAAGAGTTGTTCGAGAGCGCCACCGCTGAGCGGCGCTTGGCAACTTTCTTCAACGTCGCAACATCGGACTCATTCGGCACTTTCACGCGGCTTGAGCTGTCGGCCGCGGCCGCGGCCGCAACTTATATCGAACGCACGCAACTAGGCTCGCGTCCCGCGCTTTCTCCGCCTGCGCGCGAACACGCCGCCGGCGTTATGCAAATCGACGCTGCGACCCGCAACAATCTCGAACTCTTGCGCACCATGGGCGGCGATACGCGCGGCAGTTTGCTTTCCGTGATCGACCGCACCGTGACGGCTGCAGGTGCGCGTATGCTGGCGCGCCGTCTTGCAAGCCCGCTCAGAAGTGCCGATGCAATCGAAAAACGTCTCGACGGCGTCGGTTATTTCTTCGAGCACTGGACGCTGCGCGCCGAAATACGGAAAGCCTTGGCAAGCGCGCCCGATCTTTCGCGCTCGCTCTCGCGGATTGCGCTGGATCGCGGCGGTCCGCGCGATCTTGCGGCCATCGGTCAGGCGTTAAGTACCGCCTTTGGACTTGCAACCGTGTTGAAGAACTCCGATGACGTTCCGGATGAAATCGCGCTCGCCGCCGAAGCGATGGGCGCGCCGGATCGCGGGCTTCGCGACGCGATTGTGAAAGCGCTCATGGAAGAACTGCCGCTTTCCAAGCGCGATGGCGGTTTCGTGCGCGAGAGCTATAACGAAGACCTCGATGCCGCCCGCAAACTTCGCGACGAAGCGCGCGGCGTGATCGCAGGCTTGCAGCAGAGCTACGCCGACGAGACGCAGATCAAGTCGCTGAAGGTGAAGTACAACAACGTGCTCGGCTTCTTCGTCGAGGTACCGAGCCAGCACGGCGAGCGGATTCTGAATTCGAAGGCGAGAGAGCGTTTCATCCACCGCCAGTCGGTGGCAGGCGCGATGCGCTTTTCGACAGCGGAACTCGGCGAACTGGAATCGAGAATCGCCTCTGCGGGCGACCGCGCGGTCCAGATCGAGCTTGGCATTTTTGCCGAACTCGCGGCCCGCGTGATACAGTCGGCATCGCTCCTGGAAATGGTTGCCAATGCGCTGGCCGAGATCGACGCCGCGGCCGCGCTCGCCGAGCGCGCGGTGGAATCGAACTGGGTGCGGCCGGAGATCGATGAGTCGCTGTCCTTCGAGATCGAAGGCGGGCGGCATCCGGTGGTCGAGGCCGCGATTTTACAGGATGGCGGGCCGTTCGTGCCGAACGACTGTTCGTTGTCTCCGCCTGCAGGCGCGGATGCCGGCGCGATCTGGCTCGTCACCGGCCCGAACATGGCGGGTAAATCGACCTTCCTTCGGCAGAACGCAATCCTTGCGATTCTTGCGCAGAGCGGTTCTTTCGTACCGGCGAAGCGCGCGAAGCTCGGCATCGTCGATAGATTATTCTCCCGCGTCGGCGCGGCCGACGATCTCGCGCGCGGGCGTTCGACCTTCATGGTCGAGATGGTGGAGACCGCCGCGATTATGCATCAGGCAACCGAGCGCTCGCTTGTAATTTTGGATGAGATCGGGCGCGGCACCGCGACCTTCGACGGCCTTTCGATTGCCTGGGCGACGCTCGAACATCTGCATGAAGTCAATAAATGCCGCGGACTGTTCGCGACGCACTTCCACGAATTGACGGCGCTTGCTGCGCGCCTTCCGAGACAAGTAAACGCGACCGTGCGCGTGAAAGAATGGGAGAGCGAAGTCATTTTCCTGCATGAAGTCGTGCGCGGCACTGCGGATCGCTCTTATGGCATTCAGGTCGCGAAACTCGCTGGGTTGCCGCACAGCGTGATCGAGCGTGCGCGGGTCGTGCTCGCGGAACTTGAATCGGAATCGCGCTCGAAGCCGATGCAGGGTTTCGACGAGTTGCCGTTGTTCCAGAATCTGAAACCGGCGCCACGCGCTTCGGCGGAAGGGCCGGAGAAGCCCGATCCGCTTGGGCAAGCGCTGGACGCCATGCATCCCGACGAAATGTCGCCGAAAGAGGCGATGGAAGCGCTTTATAAGCTCAAGAATATTCTGCGCGGCGGTTAAACCATGATCCCGAAAAGTGGGCACCGGTTTTCGGAAAAGATCATGCTTAAGAAATTAAGCGCTCTTTTTGCTGCGTAAGAAAAATACGCCGAGATTCCACGCGACCGTAATGCAAAGCGCGAGTATCAGTGCCGCGGGCACACCGAGCGACTGCACCGAGACGTGCAAGACGTAAGCGGCGATGCCAAATCCGATCAGGCCCGTGATCCCGTTCGCCATGACGGCGGCGCAGGCAGGTCCGCCATAGCGGTGATGCAGAATGAGCATCATGCTCGTGAATACGATCGGGAATGCGGCGAGAGCGCCGGTGGCAAGCGGGCCCATCACCGTGTGCAAGCCCAGAATGATTCCGATGAGTGTGCCGACGAGACCCGCGCGGAATGCGAAATCATACCAGCGCAGTTGAATTTTCGGCATCCGCACGTCGCGATAGCGGCGCACTAGCGCAAAGCAGGTTCCAAACATGACGATGTTCAGGAGTGCTGCTGCGCTGCCGGTTCTAATGAAAAACGAGAACAGAACGAACGACCCGAGCCACGCCGCAATTGCCGCCGGCACGCACACAAGAAACGGCTGCCGTTGCGAGAGCAGCACGTAAGTCGTGGCGTAAATGGCGGTGGACGCATTGAGCAAAAGGCTGCCAAGCGCGCTTTGCGAAAAGAACTGGGCGTCCTGCTCGAACGCAAGAAAGAAGTAGGAAGGCCCGGCGGAAACCGGAAGTGTTGCGATCAGCGCGCCGATCAGCGGCCCCGCGCGTTCGGCGGCGACAGTTGCCGCGATCACGACGGATGCTCCGATCGCCATTTTGACGGCAATCGTCAGCCAGTAAAAAAGTTCGGGAGACATTGACGATAAATTACTGCGTGCAACTTCCTGCTGGCGGAATCGCCAGTCGCGCCTTTTTATTTGCGCGAATGACGCAGGCGTCAAGCGCGCCTTATTTGCGCGAATGATCTAAGCGTCAAGCGCGCTGTAGCGACACGTCGACTTTCGGGCCTGCCTTGATGGTCTGATAGACCACGCAATAGCGCTCGGTGAGCTTTAAAAGCTGGTCGAGCTTTTCCTGCGGCGCGTCGGTTTGCACATCAAAGCGCAGGCGGATTTCGCGGAAACCCACGGGCGCGTCTTTCGCGACACCGAGCGTGCCGCGGAAATCGAGATCGCCTTCGGCGGAGACCTTGCCGGATTTCAGCGGGATATCGATTGCGGTCGCGACCGCCTTCAAGGTCACGCCCGCACAGGCGACGAGTGCTTCGAGCAACATATCGCCCGAGCAAAGTTCGCGGCCCGAGCCGCCAGTCTTCGGATGCAGACCTGCGATCTGGAGCGCGCGGCCGGTTTCGACCTTGCAGGCAATTCCGTCTTCCAGCGAGCCGTGCGCTTTCAGTGTGATAACGGCGGCGTCCGGCTCGATCTTGTATTTGTCCTTGATCGGCGCCTGCAGCGCGCGAAGCTCGGATGCATCCATATCTGGTCTCCCGAAAATTTCGGCGGTTATGTCAGATCGCGGCGGCCGGCACCAGTTCGTCGCCGGCGGTGCGTTCGCGCAGGCTCTGGTCGAGCGCGTTCAGAATGCGCCGCTTGGCGGCTTCGAGTTCCGGGCTGTAACGGTCACGCGGTCGTTTAAGATCGAGATCGAATACCGAAGAGATTCGTCCCGGGCGCGGGCGCATTACGATGACGCGGTCTGCAAGATAGGCGGCTTCTTCAACATCATGCGTAACGAGCACGAGCGTTGGCTTGAACGCGCGCCAGAGATCCAGCACGTGCTCGTGCAGGCTCGCGCGTGTAAATGCATCGAGCGCGGAGAAGGGCTCGTCTAAGAGCAGCACTTTTGGGCGCGGCGCGAGTGCGCGCGCAATCGCGACCCGTTGCGCCTGCCCGCCCGAGAGTTCGCGGGGCCAGCGTTCGGCGTAATCGGAAAGCCCGACCCGCAAGAGCACCTCGCCGACGATCGCCTCACGCTTTGCGCGCGGCAGATGCGAAATGCCGAAACCGACATTGCCCGCGACCGTGAGCCACGGCAGCAAACGCGGCTCCTGAAAAATCATGCCGACGCATTCATGCGGCGCGGAGATAATTTCTCCATCGAGTTCGATGCAACCGCGCGTTGCCTGATCGAGGCCTGCCGCGAGCCGCAGCAGCGTGCTCTTGCCGCAGCCCGACCCGCCGACGACCGCGACGATCTCGCCTTGCTCGACGTTCAGGCCGACGCGGTCGAGTGCGCGCGTGCCGTTCGGATAAACTTTGTCGACCGATTGAATGTTGAGCATGAGCTAGTTCTTGCCGATTTAGTTTTTGGGCGCGAAGGCGTCTTGCCAGGTGAGGAAGGGCTTGCTTGCCGCCGCAAGTAAGCCGTCGGTGATCTTGCCGAGTACCGCGAACGTCAGAATTGCCGCGATGATCTGATCTGCCTTGCCGAGTTGCTGGCCGTCGGTAAGCAGATAGCCGAGGCCTTCGGAGGCGCCCATGAATTCGGCGGCGACCACGAACATCCAGCCGAGACCGAGGCCCTGACGGAGCGACAGCACGTAAGCGGGAAGAATTGCGGGCAACAGAATCCGCCGCACCAGTTGGAACTGCGACAGGCGGAAAATGCGCCCGACCTCGACAGTCTTTCGGTCAACGGAGGAGATTGCGCCGAGGACACCGAGGTAAACCGGGAAGAAGCATCCGACCGCGATCAGCGCGATCTTGGATTGTTCGAAAATTCCGAGCCAGAGAATAAAGAGCGGCACCCAGGCGATCGAAGGCACCGAGCGCAGCCCTTGCAGCATCGGATCGACGATATCCTTCGAGACACGTGAAGCGCCGGCGACGGCGCCGATCAGCGTGCCGAAGATCGTGCCGAGCGCGAAGCCCGCGAATACGCGTGCAAGCGTTGCGCCGATATGTATCCAGAGTTCGCCGGTTATCGCTAGATCGTATAGCGTTTTGAAGATACGGCTCGGCGGCGGCATCAGCCGCGCTTGCAGATAGCCTTTCGCGACACCGATTTCCCAGGCGATGCCAAGTGCAATCGGCAGCAGTAGTCCGAGCGCAAAACGCACCCCGAAGCGCGACTTCGCCGCGGGGGCTGCAGTAACGGGAGACGCCGCCTCGCTGGCGGCGTCTCGTTCTTGGATAGCGTCCATGACGCTCACAATAGCACTCGGACTTGCTTAGTTGGAAAGCGTCGCGTTGAAGCGCTCGTCGATCAGATCGTTTACGACCTGCTGCACGTTCACTTTCGCATCGACCACGCCAGCGGCCTGCAAGGCAAGACCGGCAGCGAGGATCGAGTCGCGCTGCGGCTTGCCGATCGCGCTATGCGTAAGCTCGGTGCGTTCTTTCAGCTGCTTCGCTGCCACGTTTTCCGGAATCTTGGCGGCGTCTGCGAGCGCCTTGATCACCTGATCCGGGTTGGCGAGCGCGAAGCGGCGGCCCTGCTCGTAAACCTTCAGCACGCGCTGCACGAGTTGCGGGTTCTTGGCGGCAAACTCCTCGCGGACATTGAGAATGCCCCAGGTGTTCGCCTCAGGCTTGCGATAGAAAAGCTTCGCGCCGTCGTCGAGTTCGGCGGAGGCCATCATCGGATCGAGACCGGCCCATGCCTGCACGTCGCCGCGCTGGAGCGCGAGACGGCCGTCGGCGTGCTGCAAGAGAACGAAACGGACGTCCTTGTCGGTGAGACCCGCTTCGGCGAGTGCGCGCACAAGGAAGATGTGCGGATCAGTGCCGCGGGTTACCGCGACCGACTTGCCCTTGAGATCGGAAACCTTGGTGATGTCCGACTTAGGGCCGGTGACGAGCGCGGTCCACTCGGGGCGCGAATAGACGTAGATCGACTTGATCGGGTTGCCGTTGATTTTTGCGACGAGCGCGGCAGAGCCCGCGGTGGAGCCGAAATCGATCGAGCCTGCGTTCAGAAATTCGAGCGCCTTGTTCGAGCCCGCCGATTGCACCCAGCGGATCTTGATGCCGTCCTTCTCGAATTCTTTTTCGAGCAGGCCCTGATTCTTGAGGATGATCGAAACCGGGTTGTAGGTCGCCCAGTCGATGCGGATTTCGTTGACCTGCGCCTTGGCGCCGGCGGTAAGCGAGAGAACGGCTGCCACAGCAAGTGCGATACGGCTGAAGCCAGTGATAAAGCGCATTTGAATACCCCTGAGTAATTCCGTGAATTTCGTGGAATACACTGGTTCATACGTGGATTAACTGTCAATAGTAAATAATCACGAATATTTAGCGTATTTTATAGCGAGTAATCAATGACGGAATCAGCGCAATCGGATATTCGGAAACCGAAGATTTCCCGCTATTCCCCATTCCATGTCGCGCGCCGCCAAGCGCCGCCGCCGGGGCAAACCCGGTCAGGCGGACCTCATCAATGTTGCAAAGCTCCGCACGGAGCTTGCCGGTCTGTCGGTGGCGCACGAAGGGCGCATCGCCGACATTCGCGCGGCCCTCACGCAGCGGCTGAAAACCGCGATGAACGAAGGCCGCGCGAACGCCGAGAAGAAATTGCTCGGCGGCCTGCATGGCCGCGGCTGCGCTGAGGCGCTTTCGCGCCTGATGGATTCGATTATCACGCTTGCCTACGAGGTCGCGGCCGAGCAGCTTTATCGCTCCGACAATCCGTCATCGTCCGAGCGCATGAGCGTGATCGCGGTCGGCGGCTACGGACGCGGGTTGCTTGCGCCCGGTTCCGACATCGATCTCTTGTTCCTGCTTCCCTACAAGCAGACCGCCTGGGGGGAGAGCGTCGCGGAAGCGATCCTCTATGCGCTCTGGGACATGGGACTGAAAGTCGGTCACGCCACGCGCTCTGTTGACGAATGCATCCGGCAGGGCCGCGCCGACATGACGATCCGCACTGCCTTGTTAGAGGCACGGCGCATCATTGGCGACGAAAAACTCTTCGAGGAGTTTCAAACGCGCTTCGACAAGGAAGTCGTGCAGGGCACCGCCGCCGAATTCGTGGCCGCGAAACTCGCCGAGCGCGACGATCGCCACAAGCGCGTGGGCCAATCGCGCTATCTCGTCGAGCCGAATGTGAAAGACGGCAAAGGCGGCTTGCGCGATCTGCACACGCTGAACTGGATCGGCAAATACGTCTATCGCGTGCGCGACGTGGAAGAGCTTGTCGGCAAGGGCCTGTTCACGAAAGCCGAACGCGCGCTGTTTCGCCGTTGCGCGGATTTCCTCTGGGCGGTGCGCTGTCACCTGCATTTTCTGACCGGACGCGCTGAAGAGCGGCTTTCCTTCGAAGTGCAGGAGGAGATGGCGCGGCGGCTCGGCTATACCGATCATCCGGGCCAGCGCGACGTCGAGCGCTTCATGAAGCACTATTTTCTGGTTGCGAAAGATGTCGGCGATCTCACCGGCATCGTCTGTGCGGAGCTGGAGGAAAATCACGTGAAAAGCGCGCCGGCGCTCACGCGCGTGATTTCACGCTTTGCGCGCCGCAAGAAGAAGCCGGTCAAGGATTTCCCGGATTTCGTGATCGACACCGAGCGCGTGAACGTAGCCAACGACAAGGTATTCCAGAAAAATCCGATCAACCTCTTGCGCCTCTTTCACATCGCGGATCAGCAGGATCTCGAGTTTCATCCCGATGCGCTGCGGCTCGCGCGCAACTCGCTGAAACTGATCGACGCGGATTTGCGCGCCGACGAAGACGCGAACAAGCTGTTCCGCGAAATCGTTTCTTCGAAGCACGCACCGGAAATCGTGCTTCGTAAGATGAACGAGGCGGGCGTGCTCGGCCGTTTCGTCCCCGAATTCGGTCATGTCGTCGCGATGATGCAGTTCAATCTCTATCATCACTACACGGTGGACGAGCATCTGATCCGCTGCATCGGTGTGCTGTCCGAGATCGAGCGCGGCACCAATCCGGAGTATGGCGTTGCGAATGAATTGATGAAGGGCCTCGCAAAACGCGAGATGCTTTATATCACACTGTTCCTGCACGACATCGCGAAAGGCCGCCCGGAAGATCATTCGATCATGGGCGCGAAGATCGCGCGCAAGTTCTGCCCGCGTATCGGGTTGAGTCAGGCCGACACCGAAACCGTCGCCTGGCTGATCGAGCAGCACCTCACCATGTCCACGATCGCGCAGTCGCGCGATCTGTCGGACCGCAAGACCATCGAGGATTTTGCTGCCGTCGTGCAGAATCTCGAACGTCTCAAGATGCTCACGATTCTGACGACCGCCGATATTCGCGCGGTCGGCCCCGGCGTATGGAACGGCTGGAAGGCGCAGCTCTTGCGCACGCTTTATTACGAGACCGAGCCGGTTCTGACCGGCGGTTTCTCGGAAGTGAACCGCTCGCGGCGCGTGGAAATGGCACAGGCCGAATTCCGAGCCGCCATGAACGGCACGATGGGCACTGGCAATTTGCAGGAACTGGATCGCTACATTCTCCGCCACTATCCGCCGTATTGGTTGAAGGTCGATCTCGCGCACAAACTCGAGCACGCGAGGTTCATCCGCGAAGCGGAAGCCGCTGGAAAAATTGTTGCGACTGCCGTCCGTACCGAGCCCGCGCGCGGCATCACCGAACTGACTTTGTTCACGCCGGATCATCCGCGCCTGTTGTCGATCATCGCGGGCGCCTGCGCGAGCGCGGGTGGAAATATCGTGGACGCGCAGATTTACACGACGACCGATGGCTTGGCGCTCGACACCATCTCGATCTCGCGCGAATTCGACCTGGATGAAGACGAGGTCCGCCGCGCGCAGCGGATCGCGACGAGTATCGAACAGGCGTTGCGCGGCGAGATGCGGCTGCCGGAGACAGTTACCAAGCGTCAGCCGAAGGCGCGCGTGAAGCCGTTCCGCCTGCAACCCGAAGTGAACGTCAACAACGCCTGGTCCGACCGTCACACCGTGATCGAGGTTACCGGCCTCGACCGGCCGGGCCTGCTCTACGATCTGACCAATACGATCTCGCGGCTGAACCTCAACATCGCCTCCGCGCACGTCGCGACCTTCGGCGAGCGGGCGGTGGACGTTTTCTATGTGACCGATCTGATGGGCGCGAAGATCGCGTCGCCCCAGCGGCAGGCTTCGATCAAACGCGCGTTACTCGCGGTGTTCGAGCGCGAGGCCTTAGAAGAAAAGCCCCGTAAAGCCGCTGCAGGTCGGTAGGCCTGGCTTAACTTCGCCTTAAAGCGAGCCCTTTAAGACTCCTTAACGCGCGCTATTTGCTGCGCGCGGGCAGCGAAGGCTCTTTATATATGGGCTGGCTCGGCGGGCGCTCGAAGCGCCGCGAACCGAAAATGAGCGACCGCGGCGGGCGGCTCGATCTGCGCTTGAGCGCGCGCGATCGCGCGGGTAGCGCTCATTCCGGCTCGGGCCGGTCCTCGCGCAACGATCGCGCACCGAAAAGGCGAAGCACGCGTGGCGGCAGAGGCCGCGGCCCGATCGGCCGTGCTTTTTATTGGCTGTTCGTGCTCGCGCTCTGGGGCGGCTTCGCGCTTTCGGGTTTGGTCGCGTGGCAATTCACCAAGCTCCCGCCGATCCAGACGCTGGTGGTGCCGAAGCGGCCGCCGACAATCACGATTGTCGGACTCGATAATAAAGTGATCGCAGTGCGCGGCGAGATGGCGGGCAAGGAATTGCCGATCAGCGCACTTCCGAAATATCTGCCGCAAGCCTTCGTCGCGATCGAAGACCGGCGCTTTTATTATCACTTCGGCATCGACCCGATCGGGATTACGCGCGCGATCCTCGTAAATATTACGCGCGGCCGTTTGCGCGAAGGCGGCTCGACGCTGACGCAGCAACTCGCGAAGAACCTGTTTCTGACACAGGACCGCACGCTCGAACGCAAATTGCAGGAACTGATCCTCGCCGTTTGGCTTGAGGTGAAATTCTCCAAAGCGCAGATTCTCGAACTCTATCTGAACCGCGTGTACTTCGGCTCGGGCGCTTACGGCGTCGAAGCCGCAGCGCAACGCTACTTCGGAAAATCCGCGCGTGCCGTGACGCTTTCCGAAGCTGCGATGCTCGCGGGTCTCGTGCGCTCGCCGTCGCGCTTGGCGCCTACGCGTAACCCCGAGCTTGCACAGCAACGTTCGCTGGTCGTGCTGGGTGCGATGGAAGAGGCGGGCTACATCACGCCGGAAATGCTGAAGCTCGCGCAGAGCCGCCCGCCGAAGATCGCCGCCAATCGCATCGCAGGTTCAGCGGGCTATATCGCCGACTGGGTGATGGATGCGTTGAACGACTATGTCGGTCAGTTCGATACCGACATCACCGTGCAGACGACGATCGACGCGAGTTTGCAGGCCGCCGCCGAACGCGCGCTCGCGGAAGAACTTGCAAAGAACGGCGAGAAATTCGGCGTAAGCCAGGGCGCAATCGTTGCGATGGATCCGAATGGCGCGGTGCGCGCGCTGGTCGGCGGCGCAAATTATAATGACAGCCAGTTCAATCGCGCCGTGTCCGCAAAGCGGCAGCCGGGCTCCGCGTTCAAGCCTTTCGTTTATCTCGCGGCCCTTGAGCGCGGCTTGACACCGGACAGCGTGCGCGACGACGCGCCTTTGCAAGTGCGCGGCTGGAAGCCGGAGAACTTCACGCAGCAATATTATGGCCCGGTCTCGCTGCAGACCGCACTTTCGATGTCGCTGAATACGGTCGCGGTGCGCCTTGCGCTCGAAGTCGGGCCGGCGACGGTCGCAAAGACCGCGCAACGTCTCGGCATCATTTCCGAGTTGCAGCCGAATGCCTCGCTTGCGCTCGGCACCTCGGAAGTCTCCGTGCTTGAGCTGGTCGGCGCCTATGTGCCGTTCGCAAACGGCGGCATCGGCGTGATCCCTCACGTGATCGCACAGGTTCGCGATGCCAAGGGAAAAATTCTCTATGCACGTTCGCAACCGGGCCATGGCCGGGTGATCGCGCCGCCGCACGTGGCGCAGATGAACCAGATGCTGCAGGAAACGCTTGTAACCGGCACTGCGAAGCGCGCATCGATTGCGAATTGGCCGGCGGCCGGCAAGACCGGTACCAGCCAGGATTTTCGCGACGCCTGGTTCGTCGGCTACACCGGCGCGCTCGTTACCGGCGTCTGGCTGGGCAATGACGATTCCTCGCCGACGAAAAAAGCCTCCGGCAGCAATCTCCCGGTCGAGGTCTGGAACAAGTTCATGCGGGTCGCGCACCAGAATTTGCAGGTGATCGATCTGCCGGGCAGCGGCCAGCAATACAGAGATGGACCGCTGATGCCGCCTTCCGATGTCCGCGATAATCGTCGAGAGGACGAGCGTCAGGCCGATCGTGGTATGGACGGCTGGTTCCTCGATCGCCTTTTCGGTATTCGCAGAAACTGAACGCGTGATCCCCGAAAAGTGTGAAGCGGTTTTCGGAAAAGGATCACGCTAATCAAGGGCGCGGCTTGCCGTAGCGATGCAGTGCGTTGCCGTGCGTGGCCAGCCAAGCTTCGGCGCGGGGCCGTTCCGGCATCATCGAATCCAGAAGATTCCAGAAGCGATCCGAGTGATTGAGCTCGATCCGGTGCGCGATTTCGTGCGCCGCGAGGTAATCGAGCACGAAATCGGGTGCCAGGATAAGGCGCCATGAGTAAGACAGCGATCCGCTTTCCGAGCATGAGCCCCAGCGCGAAGCGCTGTCGCGCAAACCGATTCTGCCGAAGGAAACGGCAATCTTCCCGGCATAAACGCGGCTTGCTTCGGTAAGCGCTTTCTTCGCTTCGCGCTTGAGAAAATCCGTCACGCGCCGCGAAATATGCGACGTCCTTCCTGCAACGCAGATTAGCGCGTTTCCGCGCTCATCGTGCTCGATCCACACCGTCCCGCGCCCGCGCGGCAAATGCGTGATCCGGTGCGGGATGCCGCGGAACGGAATGATCTCGCCGTCAGCGAACGGCACGATTTCCGGCAGTCGCGCGAGCTTCGAGGCGATCCAGGCGACATTCTTCTGCGCGAAGTTGTGTGCTTCCGCGAGGTTGCCGCGCTTCGGCATGGTCAGCACGATGTCGCGATAGGCATCGCGCACGCGAATGGTGTAGCGCCGCGCGCGTGGGTGACGCACGACTGCGAGTTCATAATTCCGCTCGCCGGAGAAGACCGTCATCTTCTCTGAAGCAGGTTTTACCTGGAGGTTCAGGAAATTGAGAATCCGCATCGCCGCCACTGCAAAGTGATTCGCTGGCGACAACCAAGGGAGCGCCAACGGCGGCTTAAGGCAAGTGGAGTTTGCGCTAGCGGGGTTTTATCCGGGGCGAGGCGCTGGAACCGTCGGCGTAGTTCACGTTGTTGGACAACACGAAATCCGAGATTCGCGGCGCGATTTCGGCCCGGAAGCGCGAGCCGTTGAAGACGCCGTAATGGCCGACTTTCGGCTGCACGTAATGGACTTTCTTGTCCGCGGGAATGTTCGTGCAGAGGTCGTGCGTCGCCTTGGTCTGCCCGAGCCCGGAAATATCGTCGTTCTCGCCTTCGATGGTAAGCAGCGCCGTGCGGCGTATCAGCGACGGGTCGACCGGCTTGTCGCGGTGCTTGAAGGTGCCGTTCGGCAAGTCGTGGCGCACGAAAACCCTCTCTACGGTCTGTAGATAAAACTCGGCGGTGAGGTCCATCACCGCGAGATACTCGTCGTAGAATTCCTGATGCTTCTTCGCTGAGTCGCCGTCGCCTTCAACCAGATTGTTGAAGAGTTCGCGATGCGCCTCCATATGCCGGTCGAAATTCATGCCGATGAACCCGCCAAGCTGCAAAAAGCCCGGATAGACCTCGCGCATGAAACCGGCGTGCGGGAACGGCACTTTGGTGATGACGTGCGTGCGGAACCAGTTCATGCCGCGCTCTTCCGCGAGCTTGTTCACGGCAGTCGGGCTTTTGCGGGTATCGATCGGGCCGCCCATCAGCGTCATCGAGAACGGCACATAAGGATCGTTCTCGGCCTCCATGCGCGAAACCGCGGCCAGCACCGGCACCGAAGGCTGGCAGACGGCAATCGCATGGGCGCCGATACCGAGCCAGTGGAACATACTGATGACGTAGTCGATGTAGTCGTCGAGATCGAACGGGCCGTCGGTAAGCGGCACCATGCGCGCATCGGTCCAGTCGGTGATGTAGACTTCGTGGTTCGGCAGGAACGCTTCGACGGTCCCGCGAAGCAGGGTCGCGTAATGTCCCGACATCGGCGCCACGATCAGGAGCCGCGGCTGCGGGCGTTTCGGCGCGTGCTCGAAATGCCGCTCGAAGTGCAGCAATTTGCAGAACGGGCGCTCCCAGACTGGCTTGATCGTAACCGGCACGCGCTCGCCGCCGACCAGCGCAGAGTCGATGTGCCAGTCCGGTTTCGAGTAGCGGCGCGTGGTGCGCTCGAAGAGCTCTGCCGCCGCCGCCATGTTCTTCCCGAAGTCGGTTTGCGAAAACGGGTTCAGCGGGTTCTTGAAATAGAGCTTGGTCGCGTCGGCCAGCGCGCGCGACGGATTGAGCGCCGCCTGGCCCCACTCGTAAAACCAGTAAAGCGGCGTTGCGAGCGCGGGCCCGTGCGTCTGATCCGGAAGCTCCGGGGGGCGGCCAAATTCACCGATCGGCATGAAATCGTGAGCCTTTTCAACGCCGAAATTTTCGGCGCGGGACCCTGTGACGTTTTTCTGACGAGGTCAAATCCCCGGCACTTTAGTTATTCGCCCACGCTTAACAGCGAACCCATGCGCTTCGACGAATGCATGAGCTTCATAAACCCCCAGCCGGCGAGCGTGATCCAGACGATGTTCAGCGCGAGCGCCCAGAGCATCAGATCGGCGCGGAACGCATTTTCCAGTACCAGCGCCCGCATTCCTTCGAATACGGCCGTCGGCGGCAGCGCCCAGGAAATCGGTTGCAGCCAGACCGGCAAGGTCGCGACCGGATAGTAAACGCAGGTCAAGGGCAGAAACAGAAACATGATCGACCAGGTAAGTCCTTCGGCACCTAGCCCGTTGCGCAGCACAAGCCCCGCGCAGAGCAGGCCTATCGCCCAGCTTGTCAGAAGCAGATTGGCGAAGAACGCACCGAGCGCGAAGCCAAGGCCCCAGAAGTTAAATCCGAAGAAGTACATTGCGAGGAACGTGACAGGCACAACACCGATGATGAGCCGGATCACGCTCATCGTAATCATCGAGAGCACGAATTCGATCGGCCGGAGCGGCGAGATCATGAGATTCGCGAGATTGCGCGACCACATCTCTTCGAGGAACGAGAAGGAAAATCCAAGCTGCCCGCGGAACAGAATATCCCACAGGAGAACGGCGGCGAGGAATGTGCCCGCGGCGGTAGCCAACAGCCCGGTCTGCTTCGCCATGAAGCTTTGCAGGAACCCCCACATTAACATTTGCACGAGCGGCCAGTAGATCAGCTCCAGCAAACGCGGCCAGGACGAGCGCAACAGATACCAGTGCCGCATCACCATCGCGAAAATGCGCGAGAACGAAAACGCAGGGGAGGTGGCAGCGCTCATTGCGCGGTCTCCTTGTTTGCCGCACCACGGCCGCGCGCAATGTCGAGGAAAACTTCTTCCAGATTCTGCCGCCCGTAGCGTGCGACCAGCTTTGCCGGCGCATCGTCGTCCACGATCTTCCCGCGCTTCATCATGAGCACGCGGTCGCAGAGCCGCTCGACTTCGCCCATGTTGTGGGACGCAAGCAGGATCGTCGCATTCTTGTTTTCGCGGTAGCGCTCGAGATGCCCTCTGATCCAGTCGGCGGTATCGGGGTCAAGCGATGCGGTCGGCTCGTCAAGAATGAGAATGTCCGGCTCGTTGATCAGTGCTTTCGCAAGCGCGACCCGCGTCTTCTGTCCGGCCGAAAGTTTTCCGGAAGCACGGTCGACGAAATCTTTCAGGTCCAGATCAGTCGCGAGCCGCGCGATGCGCTCGGCGATATTTTTCACGCCATAGAGTCTGCCGAACACGGAGAGGTTCTGGCGCACCGTCAGCCGGTGTGGAAGATCGACATAGGGGCTCTCGAAATTCATTCGGTGCAGCACGCGATAGGCATCGCGCGCCATGTCGAAACCGAGCACGTTGACGCGGCCCGCAGTCGGCGCCACCAGCGACAGGATCATACCGATGGTGGTGGTTTTGCCGGCGCCATTGCCGCCGAGCAGTCCCGTCACGGTTCCGGCTGCAATGCTGAAAGAAATCCCGTCCACGGCGATGGCGTCGCCGTAGCGCTTGGTCAGGCGGTCGGCTTCGATCGCCGGCGGGGAAACATTCACATTCATGCTTAGGGGTGCGTCGGACGCGGTTCCGTCGGGGGCCATTATAACTAGCCGCGCCTTCTAGCCGAAATGGGGCGATGCCGTGCGTAAAATCTCGTCGGCGGGCGCCGAAACGCCTAGACTGGCGGCATGACAGACCTGCGCTACCGCGAAACCGGACCGCATCATTTCGGCATCAGCCTGAATGCGCTGATCAACCTGCGCTGGCTCGCGATTGCTGGCCAGACGCTGGCGCTTGCGATCGTCGAATGGGGCCTCGATTTCTCTTTGCCAGCGGTTCCTGCATTTGCGGTGGTCGGCATCACGGTTGTGGTCAATGTCGCGCTTCGGCTCGGTTACGCCTCGACCTACCGCCTATCCGACAAGGAAGCGGGTGCGCTGCTTGCCTTCGACATCGTGCAGCTTGCGATGCTGCTTTATCTCACCGGCGGTCTGGTCAATCCGTTCAGCATTCTGTTTCTCGCGCCGGTGCTGATTTCGGCAATGGCGCTGAAGCCACGCACCACGCTTCTGCTGGGCGCGTTGGTTGTTGCGGTCTCGACCATGCTCGCGGTGCATTCGCATCCGCTGCCGTGGCGCGGCGAGCCGATCATCCTGCCGCCGCAATATATCGTCGGCATCTGGGCCTCGATCGTGGTCTCGGTCTCTTTCATTGGCGCTTATGCCTGGCGCGTTGCCGAAGAAACCCGAAAGCTCTCCGACGCGCTGGCCGCGACCGAACTCGTGCTCGCGCGCGAACAGCAGATCACCGCGATCGACGGGCTTGCTGCCGCCGCCGCGCACGAACTCGGCACGCCGCTTGCGACGATTGCGCTTGTCGTGCGCGAACTCGAACGCGCAATGCCGGAGAACTCGCCGCATGGCGCTGACATCAAACTCCTCCGCCAGCAGACCGAACGCTGCCGTACGATTTTGCGCACGCTCACTTCGTTGGAGTCCGGTCTTGCACCTTTCGACCGGATCACGCTCTCGCATATTGTGGAAGAGGTTGTCTCGCCGCTTCGCGATCTCGATACCGATTTCGAGATCCGCTTTCCGGACGACCGCTCGCGCGAGCCGGTGGTCGCGCGCAATCCCGCAGTTCTTTATGGACTCGAGAGCATCGTTGAGAACGCCGCCGACTTCGCGAAAGAGAAAGTGCTGATCGAGGCGAGCTGGGACGAGAACGAAGTGAACATTGCTGTCTCGGATGACGGCCCCGGCTTCGCACCCGAAGTCATCGGCCGCATCGGCGAGCCTTATTTGCGCGCGCGCGGTCAAAGCCTGTTGAGAAAGGGAAAAGGCGGCGACGAAGCAGGCCTCGGCCTTGGCTTCTTCATCGCGAAGACGTTGCTCGAGCGCGGCGGTGGAACTTTGCGGGTTGAAAATCGCGTGGCACCAGCAACCGGAGCCGTCGTTCGCTTGCATTGGCGCAGGGATGCGCTTGAGCGCAGCGACGCTGCAACCGGAACGCGCACAAAAGGCGAATCCGCACCTTCCCTTGCCACGGAGGCCGGGGCGCACTAAATGTCGCAGGGAGCGGCTAGGCCCGCTTTTCAGACACTTCCCAGCGGGCAAGTAAGCGGCGCTTTGGCGCCGCGGAGTGAGACATGGAGCATTCTGCGATGGCCGCAGCCAGCGCCAACGGCCTTGGCGCCGACAAGCAACTTCTGATCGTCGATGATGACAAGCCGTTCCTGGAACGCCTCGCACGCGCCATGGAAGGCCGCGGTTTCGAGGTTTCGACCGCTGACTCGATCGCTGACGGCCTTGCCCGCGTGAAGGATAATCCGCCGGCCTATGCGGTAGTCGATATGCGTCTCGGCGACGGTAACGGCCTCGACGTGATCTCGGCGCTGAAAGAAAAGCGGCCCGAGGCGCGTGGTATCGTACTCACGGGCTACGGCAACATCGCGACTGCCGTCACCGCGATAAAACTCGGCGCGGTCGATTATCTCGCGAAGCCCGTGGACGCCGACGACATTTATGCGGCGTTGACTGCGACGGGCGGCGAGAAGGCACCGCCGCCGGAAAAGCCGATGTCGGCCGATCGCGTGCGCTGGGAGCATATCCAGCGCGTTTACGAACTTTGCGAGCGCAATGTTTCGGAGACCGCGCGGCGGCTGAATATGCATCGCCGCACCTTGCAGCGGATTTTAGCCAAGCGCGCGCCGCGCTAACTCAAAAAAGCTCTGCCTGGATCTTCGGGTCGTTGATCGCGCTTAAACGCGACGACGAAATGCGTGCGATTCTGAGCATCACCGCTTTGCGGCTCGCGGCGGCAAGCGGATGCGGAAGGGCCTCGCGCAAGATCGCCCCGCCATAGCCATCGACGACCATCAGTCCGGCTTCATGGGGAATGACTTCCTGCGGGAAGTCGCAATCGACCGCGAAAAACAGCCGATCGCAATGCTTGCGATACTCTTCCCATTTCTGGTCGGTGCGGAAGTCATTGAGACACGACTTCACTTCCACGATCCAGATTTCGGCGGAAGGCCCGACCGCTACGATATCCGCGCGCCGGCCCGAGGGCAGCGGCAATTCGGTGGTCGCGGCATAACCCATCGAGTGTAAAAGCCGAACCGTCCCGCGGCAGATCGTTCGCGCCGGCGCGAAATTGTTTTGGCTGAAAAGCGGCGGGACCGGGACCGGATTTGTCATGGCAACTGCCGCGACTCTAACAACCCTTTGCTTCCCGCGAAACCGCGAAAAACTCCGGCAGGCATCTTGACCTGAAGCGTCGCGAATTTTGCCATACCCGCGCCAGTCCGCCGCCGCGGTTCCATCTCCCTTCAGCCCGCATCGCGCCTGAGCATCCCCGCGCAACTTCAGGTTCCTTTGGGAGAGGGTTTCATGCGAATGACGTTTGTTTATCTCGCGCTGGTCGCGGGACTAATCGCACCATTGTCCGTGCAGCCGGCTTACGCGCAAAAGCAGGTGGTTGAGGTCGCTTTCGTGCTCGATACCACCGGTTCGATGAGCGGGTTAATCGAGAATGCGAAGCGCAAAATCTGGTCGATTGCAACTTCTATCGTCGATGCAAATCCCGCCGCCGAGGTGCGTATGGCGCTGGTCGCTTACCGCGACATCGGCGACGAATATGTCACCAAGAAATTCGATCTCACCACCGACATTCAGGGGCTTTACGCCGAGCTTCTCAAATTCAAGGCGCAGGGCGGCGGCGACTGGGCGGAAAGCGTGAATGAAGCGCTGGATGTCGCGGTCACGAAACTCAAGTGGTCGCAGGAAAGAAATACACGCCGCATCGTGTTTCTGGTCGGCGATGCCCCGCCGCACATGGATTATCAGCAGGACCGCAAATATCCGGAAGTGCTGAAAGACGCCAAGGCCCGCGGCATTATCGTCAACGCCGTGCAGGCGGGCCCCGCACGCGATACCGAACGCTTCTGGCGCGAGATCGCACAGCTCGGCGACGGCAAATATATTCCGATCCCGCAGGACGGCGGCGTCGCGCTGATCATCGAGACGCCTTACGACCGCGAGATTCTCGACATTCAGATCAGGCTCAACCGCACCGTCTTGCCTTATGGCAAGCGCGCACAGCAGCTCAACGTTCGCGAGCGGCTCGACAACGTCGCTGCCGCTCCGCAGTCGACTGCGACCGATATTGCGGTCTATCAGAACAAGGTCCGCAAGGGCGTGGTTTCGACCGACGGCGATCTGGTCGCGGACACCGCATCAGGCCGCGTGAAGCTGGAAAGCATTCCGGAAGCGGAACTGCCGGACGATCTGCGCAAGCTCGCACCTCCGGCTCGCGTCGCTGCAGTCGAAAAGCAGGCCGCGGAACGCAAGACGCTCGACGATCAATTGACCACGCTTGTCCGCAAGCGCGACGAATACACGACTGCCGAGCGTAAGAAACAGCCGCAGAATGCGAAGAAGGATTCCTTCGATCAGGTGGTCGAGGATACGCTTCGTATGCAGATCAAGCCGGTGCCGGTAAACTGATCGGGTAGACAGGTCCCGCGTAAAGCAGGGGCGGCAACCAATCTCGGGTGGCCGCCCTTGTTTGCCTTCCGCAACTCTTGCAATCTCACGCGGTCATGACCGCGCTGGATTTAGAAACCGAATACAACAACCGCACCCGCGTGCCCGAGCACCCCGGCATCATCGCCGGATGGAAGCAGAATGCGGCTACCTTCCGTGCCGCGCATGAAAATGCGGAGCTTGGCATTTCTTACGGAGCCAGCGCGCGACAGACGCTCGATATTTTCTGGCCGGGTGCTGCACACGACGCACCGCTCGCACTCTTTATTCATGGCGGCTACTGGCAGGCGCTCGACCCTTTGCATTTCAGTCATTTCGCGAAAAGCGCGAACGCGAACGGCATCGCGCTTGCGTTGTGCGGGTACGATCTATGCCCGCAGGTGCGGGTCGCAGACATCATCGAACAGGTGCGCGCGTCTGCGCTTTTTCTCTGGAAGCGCCATCGCCGGAAGATTGTCGCAAGCGGCCACTCCGCAGGCGGACACTTGGCTGCCTGCCTCTTGGCAACCGATTGGAAGAAGTATGACGCCGACGCTCCCGAAGACCTCGTCCCATCCGGGCTTTCGATCTCGGGCCTGTTCGATCTGACACCGCTCATTTCGACCACGGTGAATAACGCGCTGCAGCTCGATCATAAGGAGGCCACGCAAAATTCGCCGCTGGGCTGGCCGATAAGCGGAAAGTGCGCGCTCGATGCCTGGGTCGGGGCGGAGGAAAGCCCGGAATATCTTCGCCAGAGCCGTATGGTGGCGGAAGAGTGGAAAAAGCGCGGGGCGGAAACCGCCTATCGCGAGATCGCGGGCGCCAATCACTTCACGGCGCTCGATCCGCTGAGCGATCCACGGAGCGAAATCTCGCAGCGTTTGGCGGCACTTGGCCACGCGTTGCGGTAGCCCCATCAATCGGATAATTGATTGCCAAGCACGCACCCGTAGCTCAGCTGGATAGAGCGCTGCCCTCCGAAGGCAGAGGTCAGAGGTTCGAATCCTCTCGGGTGCGCCATCTCTCCTTAGGCCGCAGCAACACTGATGCGTTTTCTGATCACCGGCACTGCGGGCTTCATCGGCTTCAACCTCGCGAGACGGCTTTTAGCCGACGGCCATGAAGTGCAGGGCGTCGATGCGCTCACACCTTATTATGACGTCGAGTTGAAGAAGAAACGCCACGCGGTGCTCGCGGGCTCGAACCGCTTCACCGCGCATATCGCAAACATCGAGGACGCAAAAAAATTCGAAGCGATTCATGCCGGTGCCGCCCCGGATGTCGTGGTGCATCTCGCGGCTCAAGCCGGCGTGCGCTACAGCCTTGAGAACCCGGAAGCCTATGTGCGCACGAACGTGGATGGCACGTTCAATCTGCTCGAGATCATGCGCCGCAAGCCGCCGAAACATTTCATGTTTGCGTCCACAAGCTCGGTCTATGGCGCAAACAAGGATATGCCGTTCGTCGAGACCGCGCGGACCGATCATCCGCTGACGATTTATGCCGCCACGAAAAAAGCCGGCGAGCTGATGGCGCATTCCTATGCGCATCTCTTCGAGATTCCGACTACCGCGTTCCGATTCTTCACGGTCTATGGCCCTTGGGGCCGGCCCGACATGGCTCTGTTCAAATTCGTCGACGCGATCCTGAAAGAAAAGCCGATCGACGTGTATGGCGAAGGGCGGATGTCTCGCGATTTCACTTATGTGGACGATCTGGTCGAAGCGATCGCGCGGCTGGTGCCTCTGGTGCCCGCGCGCGTCGCGCAAAGCGATGCAAACGATTCCGTGAGCCCGGCCGCGCCCTATCGCGTCGTTAATATCGGCGGCGGTTCGCCCGTGGAACTGACGAAGTTCATCGAAGCGATCGAAGTGAAGCTCGGCAAGAAGGCGATCAGGAACCTGATGCCGATGCAGCAGGGCGATGTCGCCGACACGTTTGCGAACGCGGATCTTCTGGAAAAACTCACCGGCTATCGGCCCTCGACCAAGATCGAGGAAGGTGTCGGCAAGTTCGTCGACTGGTACCGGGAATATTTCCGGGTCTAATGACCCTTTTTCGCGTCGCCGATCTTGTCGGTCCAGGCGAGCGCCAAGCCCGACAGCACGAACACGACGTGAATGCCCACCAGCCAGAACAGATAACGGTCTGAGCTTGCGCCCGCCGCGCCATCCGGCACATTGCCGAGCTTCATGAAGGCTTTGAGCACCTGCACCGCGGAGATCGCGACGATCGAAGCAAACAGTTTTTGCTTCAACCCTGCGAAGTCGATCTGCGTCATCCACTCCGGCCAGTCCGGATGTCCTTCCGGATCGATCTTCGAGACGAAGTTTTCGTAGCCGGAGAATACCACGATCAGCACGAGGTTAGCCGTAAGCGACAAATCGATCAGCGCCAGCACGCCGAGGATGATGTCGGCTTCGGTCGATGGTGCCGCGATCGCAACGAAATGAATCAATTCCTGCACGAATTTGAAAAGCAGGACGAACAGCGAAACGATCAGGCCGAGATAGAACGGCGCCATGATCCAGCGGCTCTGGAAAATGAGCCACTCGAGCCAGCCTTCCAGAAACGGCACCTGCCGTGGTTCGCCCGTCTTCTTCATGACGTAATCGATGCCACGGCAGGGACGATTCTTGCAAGCGCCCCGTTAAAGCGTCTTGTTAATGCGCGGAGGCCGAAACGCCGGTACCGATCTGGCAGGCGACCCCGGTGCCGCCTAATCCGCAGTAACCCATCGGGTTCTTCGCCAGATATTGCTGGTGATAGTCCTCGGCGAAATAGAATTCCGGCGCGTCCAGAATTTCGGTCGTGATTGCGCCATAGCCTTTGCCCTTCAGCGCTCTTTCGTATTCGGCCTTGGAAGCAAGCGCTGCTTTGTGCTGCGCAGGATCGGAGAGATAAATCCCCGAGCGATACTGCGTGCCGATGTCGTTGCCCTGGCCCATGCCCTGCGTCGGGTCATGGCTTTCCCAAAACGTCTTGAGCAACTGCTCGAACGAAACCTTCGCGGGGTCATAGACAACGAGCACGACTTCGTTATGCCCGGTGCGCCCCGAACAGACTTCTTCGTAGGTCGCGTTCGGGGTGTGACCGGCTGCGTAGCCGGCGGCGGTGGTGAATACGCCGGGCACTTCCCAGAATTTTCGCTCTGCACCCCAGAAGCAGCCGAGGCCGAAAATCGCCTGCTTGAAGCCGGCGGGGTAAGGCCCCTTGATCGGCGTCTTCAGGACGAAGTGCTTCTCGGCGGTGGGAATGGCGCTCGCCCGGCCCGGCAGGGCGTCTTTTGCGGCAGGAATTTCGAGGCTTTTGCGGGAAAAGAACATCTCGTGGTCTCCCTGTTTCTGGCAGGAATATAGGCGCGGGCGCTGCATCCCGCGAGCCATGCCCCGATCAAAGAGTCGCGAGGAACTTCTCTGTCCGCGCGTCCTTGTCCTTAACGCCTGCCCGTATTATGCCCCTCACCGCCGGAGAGGTGGCCGAGTGGTTGAAGGCGCACCCGCGCGCCAGTGGCGCGCGGATCAAACAAAAAGTGCGTGCGCCTTCTAGGACGTGCCGTAACGGAGAGGTGGCCGAGTGGTTGAAGGCGCACGCTTGGAAAGCGTGTTTACGGGAAACCGTAACGTGGGTTCGAATCCCACTCTCTCCGCCAGCGGCTTAGAGGTTCAGCGCAGGCGCTGGATCGCGCGTTTTAGATCGCGCTTGTATTGCAGAAAATCGACGAAGATACCGTGTTCGCCGCGATCCTTGCTTGCGGGTGCCGCGCAATAGGGCTCGATCTCGCGACGGAATTCCGCTGCTGCCGATGGCTTGGCTTTGCGCGCCTTGAGATAAGCCGCGATCAGATCGGTCTGTAGCGCGCGTCCCGGCCAGCCGACGCCGGCCCCTTCAAGCAGTCCCGCGACGAAGAGGCCGTTATCTTCCGGCGGAAACACATTCATATAAAGCCGCGGCGCGCCATGTTGCGGCTGCCAGTTGAGCGGCGAAAGCTCTTCCAGAAACGGGAAGGTGATCTTGTAACCGGTTGCGAAGACGACGACGTCGACATCGTCTCGTTTGCCGTCTTCGAAAATCACCGCATTGCCGTCGAATGATTTCACCGGCCTGCGAACCGCGACATCGCCTTGTCCTAGATGCAAGAGCACCAGCGAGTTCACGATCGGCGTGCGGTCGTAAAGCCTATGCTCTGGTTTCGGCAATCCGAAGCGTTCGGGCGGACCGGCCAAGAGACGCGCGACCGGCTCATGCAGCATCGAGCGCAGCCATCTCGGCAACACGAGTTTGGTGTTGTGGTTGCGAATATCCGCGGGCTTGCCTGCCACGAACTTCGGCACGAAATGGTTGCCGCCGCGCACGCTCCACAGCACGCTTTTTGCGCGGTGAATCGCATCGACCACGATATCGCAGCCGGTGTTACCCATGCCCGCGATCAGCACGCGCTTGCCCTCGAACAGCTCCGGCGACTTGTAGTCTTTCGCGTGCATCACCTTGCCCGCGAAATCACCGCGCACTTTCGGCAGCAGGGGATCGCTCAGATGCCCGTTTGCGATCACGACGCCTTCATAGTCGCGCGTCTCGCCTTTATCGAAGGTCGCGCGCCAGTGGCTATCGTGCCGCGAAAGCTTGGCGACGCCATCATTGAAGCGGATCAGCGGATAAAGCTCGAAGCGCTTCGCAAAATCCTTGAAATATTGCTCGATCTGGACGCGGCTCGGATAGGCGGGCCATTCCTCCGGCATCGGAAAGTCGGCAAATGCCGTCGTCGATTTCGACGAGATCAGGTGCGTGGACGCATAGACCGCGCTCGACGAAGCCCCATAAAGCCATTGTCCGCCTACATCGGCATTGCGCTCGGCCGCTTCGACGGGAAGGCCTGCTTCCTTGAGGGAGCGGATCGCAGCAAGTCCCGCGGGCCCCGCGCCGATGACGAGATAGCTCACCGCGTGCTCCGGATGTTTTCGAGATAGCGGTCGAAGACGGCACGCGCATCATAACGGGGCGCAAAGCCGAACTCGGATTTCAGCTTTTCGTTGGCGAGCACCGGCCGGTACTGAATGAATTTTACGTGCTCGGGTCCGAGCGCGGTGACGCGGAGCTTGTTTAAAACCCAGAGCACGGTTTTCAAGAACGCCGGCGGCAGCGGCAGAAATTTCTTGCCGAGAATGTTTGCGATCTCACGCAGACTTAGCGTGCCGTCACCAGCAAGATTGAACACGCCGTCGCGCGATTCGTTCACGGCTTTCGCAAGCGCTTCGACGACATCGAGTTCCGAGATCAGCGAGAACGGCGTTGTCGTGCCGCTTAAGCCCACGACTACGGGCCGTGAGAAAATCGCCGTGATCTGGTTGTTCGTGCCGGGACCTAACACTGTGCAGGGGCGAAACACGGTCTGCTTCATTTGCGGGTACTTCCCGCGCCACTCGGCAAGCATTTCTTCCACTAGCCGCTTGTGCTTCGAATAGGGGAAATCCTCGTTGCCGCGCAGCGCATCCGTTTCGCGCAAAGGCACCGGGTTGTCGGCGTGATAGCCGTAAGCGGCACCGCTCGATGTCACCACGATCTGCTTTGCACCCGCCGCAAGCGAAGCTTCAAGCACATTCTTCGTGCCAAGCACGTCGATTGCATAATCCCGAGCAGGATCACCTCCAGCCGCAACGACGGAAGCCAGATGCACTACCGCCTGCGGCTGATAGGTCCGGAAAATCTCAGCGAGCTTAGGATTACCGATATCGGCGGTGGCGTAGGTCACGCCGGGGAGGCGCTGCGCCTCCTGAACCTCGCGCAGATCGAGCGCCACCACATAATGCGCACTCTTGAGCGCACTGGTTAGTGCCCTGCCGATGAAGCCGGCAGCGCCGGTAATAAGGACGGTTGCCATCAGGATTTCGCCGCAATGAGTAGAATTATGGTCATGGCTGCTGATCCTGCGGCTTGCTTCGCCACAAAAATGAACGAGCGGCAGGCCATGTGCAAGCCGTGGCGGCGTCTCGGTCTTGCGGCCTGTCGGATGCCGGGCTACCAACGTCGATAGTGTTGCGCGGCGCAACGAATGGAGCGTTTCATGGTTCGCATATTGATGGCTGCACTGCTCGCGGCTGGTCTCTTCGCGCTCTCGCCCAGCGCAAAAACTTTCGCGCAGGAAAAGCAGACGAAAAAAAGCACCTGCGAATTCGGCGCCGATGACCAGAAGCTGAAAGGCACCGAGCGCAAGAAGTTTCTCGCCAGGTGCATGGCGAACGAAGACGCCGACAAAAAACCGAAGCCGAAACCCAAGCCGAAGAAAAAAGAAGAACAGAAAGCCAGCTAGCAACAGCGCGCTCTCAATATGGGCGAGCAAGCGGACTCATACGAAGAAATCCGAAAATCGGTTCGCGCGCTCTGTACGCAGTTTCCAGGTAGTTATTGGCGCGAACTTGATCGTGACCGCGCTTATCCGAAAGCGTTCGTCGATGCGCTGACGAAAGCGGGCTTTCTCTCCGCGCTCATTCCTGAAGAATATGGCGGCAGCGGTCTTTCGCTTTCGGCGGCGGCTGCGATTCTGGAAGAAGTGCAGGCGGCCGGCTGCAATGGAGCGGCCTGCCATGCCCAGATGTACATGATGGGTACGTTGCTTCGCCATGGCAGCGCTGCGCAGAAACGAAAATATCTTCCTGAAATCGCCGCCGGAAAAATCCGGCTGCAAGCCTTCGGTGTGACCGAGCCGGGCAGTGGCACGGACACGCTCAGCATTGCAACGACCGCGAAACGCGACGGCGCCAATTACGTCGTGAACGGTCAGAAAATCTGGACTTCGCGCGCCGAGCACTCCGATCTGATGCTCTTGCTCGCGCGTACCACACCCAAGGAGGCAATCAAGAAACGATCAGAGGGCTTGTCGGTATTTCTGGTCGATATGCGCGAGGCGGCCGGGAAGGGACTGACGATCCGTCCGATCCGCACCATGATGAATCACGCAACCACGGAAATCTTCATCGAGAACCTGCGCATACCCGCGGAGAATTTGATCGGGGAAGAAGGGCAGGGCTTCCGATACGTTCTCTCCGGCATGAACGCCGAGCGCATCCTGATCGCCGCCGAATGTGTGGGTGACGCGAAGTGGTTCATCGAAAAAGCGGTTTCCTACGCAAAAGAGCGGAACGTCTTCGCGCGGCCCATCGGTCAGAATCAGGGCGTACAGTTTCCGATCGCGCGAAGCTATGCGCAGATGCGTGCGGCCGAACTTATGGTCGTGGAAGCGGCGAAACGCTACGAGCGCGGCGAAGATTGCGGCGAGGAAGCCAATCTCGCGAAGCTATTGGCGGCTGATGCTTCATGGGCCGCTGCCGATATGTGCGTGCAGACGCATGGCGGCTTCGGTTTTGCCGAGGAATACGACATCGAGCGGAAATTCCGCGAGACGAGGCTCTATCAGGTGGCGCCGGTTTCGACGAACCTGATTCTTTCTTTTCTCGCGGAGCACGTGCTCGGTTTGCCGCGCTCTTACTAGTTTGATCGGGGCTCAGACTTCCAGCCATTCGCGGCGCACGGCGTCATTCTTCTCCAAATCGGCCGGTGTGCCTTCGAAGACGATATGGCCGTGGCCCATCACATAGACGCGGTGGGAAATGCGCATCGCGATCGTGAGCTTCTGCTCAACCAGTAGAATTGAAATCTTCCGTTCTGCGATGTTCTGCAGAAGATTGCCGACGCGCTCGGTCATCTGCGGCGACAAACCTTCGGTCGGCTCATCCACCATGATGAGATCGGGATCGCCCATCAGCGTGCGGCAGACGGTGAGCATCTGCTGTTCGCCGCCCGAGAGTACGCTCGCGTCGGTATCCTTGCGCTCGCGCAGGATCGGGAAGAGATTATAGACATCCTCGATCGACCAGCGCGGGTTCTTGCGCGCCGACTTCTCGCCGAGAATAAGATTTTGTTCGACGGTCAGCGACGGGAAGATCGAACGGTCCTCCGGCACATAGCCGAGCCCGCAATAGGCGACCTGATAGGATTTCAGACCAGCGATTTCCTTGCCCTTGAACTTGATCGAACCCTGCGGCGGTACGTCGCCCATGATCGCTTTGAGCGTGGTCGAACGGCCGACGCCGTTACGGCCGAGAATCGAAACGATCTCGCCGTTTTTCACGTTCAGGTTCACGCCCTGCAAGATGTGGCTCTTGCCGTAATAGGCGTGGAGATCCTTTACCTCGAGCATTGTGTCAGTCATGGCCGGCGGTCCCGAGGTAAGCTTCTTGCACTTTCTGGTTTGCCTTGATCTTTGCGGGCTCATCGGTGGCGATGATTTGCCCGTACACGAGAACGGAGATGCGATCGGCGAGATTGAAAACGACACCCATGTCGTGCTCGATGATGATGAGCGTGCGGCCTTCGCTCACTTTGCGGATCAGCGCTACCGCGTTTTCTGCTTCGCCGCGGCTCATGCCGGCAGTCGGCTCGTCGAGCAGGATGATGTTGGCGCCGCCAGCGATCGTGATTCCGATCTCTAAGGCGCGCTGCTCGGCATAGGTCAAAACGCCCGCCGGAATTTCCGCACGGTTGGTCATCCCGATAAGTTCGAGAATTTCCTGCGTGCGCGCACGCACGTCCTCGAGCTTGTCGATATTGCGCCAGAACGAATATTTATAGCCCTTCGACCATAAAACCGCGCAGCGCACATTTTCCCAGACACTGAGGCGAGGGAAGATGTTCGTGACCTGAAAACTGCGCGACAAGCCACGGCGATTGATTTCGAACGGACGAAGGCCGGTAATGTTCTCGCCGTGCAGAAGCACCGAACCGGAAGAAGGCAGGAATCGGCCACTGATCAAGTTGAACAGCGTGGACTTGCCGGCACCATTCGGACCGATCACTGCGTGACGTTCGCCGGCTTTCACGTCGAGGCTGACTCCGCGGATGATCGCGGTTTTGCCGAAGCTCTTTTCCAGGTTTTTGAGTTCAATTGCGGAGTTCATTTTCCACTCCGCTGCGCATCGACCAGCGCATTGTGCCAGGCATTGGCGACCGTGGGCCAAGTGAAGCGGAATGCGAAGAACCCACCGATCATTGCAATCACACCGCCCACCCACGGCAAAACCGTATGCGTATTCACCGTGAGGTAGTTCCGGCGCAGGAAATGCATATTCGCGCCTTCCGCGCCTTTTTGCGCGACGTGATGGATCATCTCGATCAAGAGGATTGCGCCAAAAATCATGACCAGCGCTGGAATTAGCGCGACGACATAAGCGCCGAACAATTTTCCGAGGCGCGTAATCTTGCTGCCGAACGGCCCGCGCCAGAATTGGGCGTGCATCATGAGCAGTCCCGAAAGCCCGTAAGGAGCGAACAGAATGATAGTGATGAAGAAGATGCCGAAATACAGCACCCAGATTTCGGAGAAATCGGAAAGCTTGATCGACAAGAGAGTTACAAGGATAGCGCCCAGGACCGGGCCGACAAAGAAGGCGACGCCGCCGATATAGGCTGCAAGCAGAACCGCACCCGACTGCGCAGCACCTACGAAGCTCGCCTGGGCGAGCTCGATGTTAATGGCAGCGAGAGAGCCCGCTACACCGGCGAAGAGTCCCGCGAGCGAGAAGGCGATGAAACGCACGAATTGCGGATTGTAACCGACGAATTCGACGCGCTCCGGATTCTCGCGCACCGCATTACACATACGGCCCAGCGGCGTGCGGGTAATCGCATACATCAGGATCACGCAGAGCAAGGTCCAGAACGCGATCAGGTAATAGACCTGAATCTGCGGGCCGAAATTGTATCCGAAGAGGCGAATGAGCTTGGTGCGGTCGGCTGAAATACCCTCTTCTCCGCCGAAGAAGCTTCGAAGAATGAGCGAACTCGAATAGACGAGTTCCGCAAGCCCCAGCGAAATCATCGCAAACGCCGTACCGCCGCGTTTGGTCGAGACCGAACCGAATACAATGCCGAAGAAGAGGCCGGCCGCCGCGCCGAAGACAGGGATCAGCGGCAGCGGCAGCGGAACGCCCGACTTCGCCGCCCAATTGATCATATGCGAGGTCACGAAGGCAGCGAGGCCGTAATAAACCGCGTGCCCGAAGGAGAGCATACCGGTCTGGCCGAGCAGCATATTATAGGAGAGCGCGAAGATGACCATGATGCCGATCAGACACATGGTCGTAATCGAAGCGCCGGCCGGAAAGATGTACGGCAGGATCAGCAGCAGGATCGCTGCAAGAATCCAGACGCCATAGCTTTTGACGGCGCTGCTCATGTGTCACGCGTCCCAAACAGGCCCGTCGGGCGGAAGATCAGCACAAGCACGAGCAGGAGATAAGGCAGGATCGGCCCGATCTGGGCGATCGTGACGGTCCAGATATCAAACAGAATGGTGCCGCGGGTCGGCGATAGATAGCTGCCGAAGAATTTCGATAGCGACCAGTCCGAAGCGATTGCAAAGGTCTGCAACAGCCCGATCAGGAGCGAAGCGACGAATGCCCCCCACAGCGATCCGAGACCACCGACCACGACGACGACAAACAGGATTGGGCCCAGCAGCGCGGCCATATTCGATTGCGTAACGAAAGCAGCACCAGCGATTGCGCCGGCGATCGCCGCGAGCGAAGTGCCGAGACCGAACACCAGCATGAAGACGCGCGGTACGTTATGACCGAGCATCCCGACCATATTCGGGTGCGTAAGCGATGCCTGGATGATGAGGCCCGCCCGTGTTCTGGTCAGCAGGAAGATCAGGCCGATAAAGATCGCGATCGAGAACACGAGCATGAACGCTTTGTAGGCGGGGTAGTTCGTCGCGTAGATCGTAAACGCCGAGAAATCGAGGAAGCTCGGGACGCGATAATCCATCGCGAGCTTGCCCCAGATCATCTGGATCACTTCTTCGATGATGAAAGCCAGGCCAAACGTGAAAAGAAGTTCCGCGACATGACCGTGCTTGTGAACGGTGCGTAGCCCGTAGCGCTCGACCAGCGCACCCAGACCGCCGGCGATCAGCGGCGCCAGAATAATGGCCGGAATAAAGCCCGCCCATTGGCTGATCTGAAACCCGAGAAACGCACCGAGCATATAGAAGCTCGCGTGCGCGAAGTTGAGGACGCCCATCATGCTGAAGATGAGCGTGAGGCCGCTCGCCATCAGGAAGAGAAGCATACCGTAAAGGACGCCGTTCAGCGTCGAGATGATGATGAGTTCAGCCACGGTTCCCTGCCAGCCCGAGGATTACCCGAATAAAGAACGTCCGGCCGGATTGCTCCGGCCGGACGCTTTTTCCGAACCCCTTACGAGGGCTTGTTCATCTTGCAGGAGGTCTGGACGAGCGTGTCCTTCAGATCGATCTTGCCTGCAATGGTCCAGCCCCAACCGGTCTTTTCTTCGTCGAACGGCTGATCGGCTTTGATCGGACCGAAGCTCGCCATATACAGCGGCTGCATGAACTGGTGGTCGTCGGCGCGCATATAACCTTCGCCGCCGTGGAACACCTGGAACTTCATGCCGTCGAGTGCCTTTGCGATCGCTTTCGGATCGTCAGACTTAGTCTGGCTGATCGCAGCCGCGAGCATACGCATCTGGTTCACGCCGCGCGGATAGAACAGGCTGACGCCATACTTAGCGCGCAGCGCCTTTTCGAAGTCCGCCGCTTCCTTGTGCGGAATGTTGGCGAAGCCTTCGCCGACCGCGAAGATGCGGTTCGGAAGATTGGCCTGCTTCATCGCAGTCGGGCCGCCGGTGCCACCGGCATAGAAGGTGTACCAGTCGATCTGAAGGCCTGCGTCGGCTGCCGCCTTGACGAGCAGCGCGAAGTCCGAGCCCCAGTTGCCGGTGATGACAGCGTCCGCGCCCGAAGCCTTGATCTTCGCAATGTACGGAGCGAAGTCGGTGACTTTCGCGAGCGGGTGCACTTCGTTGCCGACGATCTCGATGTCAGGACGCTTTTCCTTGACCATCTTGGCCGCGAGATCGCGCACGCCGTGACCGAAGGCGTAATCCTGATTGATCAGGTATACCTTCTTCACATTCTTGCGATCCTTCATGAAGGTGGTGATTGCCGCCATCTTCTGTTCGGTGTTCGCGTCCCAGCGGAAGTGCCAGTAGCTGCACTTATCGTTGGTCAGGATCGGATCGACCGCGGCGTAGTTGAGATAAACGACTTCCTTGCCCGGATTGCGCTCGTTGTATTTGGTCACGAACTCCGAAATCGCGATCGCGAAGGAAGTGCCGTTGCCCTGCGTGATGATGCGGATGCCGTCGTCGATGGCTTTCTGCACCTGCACGATGGTTTCCTGCGCGTTCAGCTTGTTGTCGTAGGGGACGATTTCGAGCCTGCGGCCGTTCGCGCCGCCCTTGGCGTTGATCTCTTCCAGAATGAACTGGAAGTTCTTCAAGCCGGTGTCGCCGATGCCGGCCATCGGGCCGGAGAGCGGATCGACATAAGCGATACGGATTGGAGCGCCTTGTGCTTCCGTTTTCTGCGGCAGCGCGAGGTAGCCCGCGCCGGCGACGAGGCCGACAGCAGCGAGTCCGAGCAGTTTCTTAGGCATTTGCCATTTCATCGTAGTTTTCCTCCCAAGGAATTTTGCGACCGATTGGTGCGCCGCGCTTTTTTTGTTCTTCGTTTTCCTTCTTCGCTTTTCGCGTTCGAAGCCGGTAACTGTCGGTACACTCATGATCGGTTTGCACGCTGGCTTCTAGGAGCCATCGCCTAAGACTTTCAGGCACTTGCGAACCATTCGTCAATAGCGCTGCGGCAGTTGCGAAGGGGCGGCGATGCACGAAATCATCGCACCGTGAATCGGTCGCATGATGCAGCGCAGCAACCAGCCCGCTCTGCGGAAGCAGGGCTGTCGTTTTTAAGCGAACTATTCCGCAGGCTGTTTGCGTTCGCCGCGCTGATGACTGCGCGGCTTCACTTTGCGGCGAAGTTCGGCGAGATCGGCGCGGTCCCGCACGGCAGTCCGGAACGACTGATCCTTGCCCGACAGATATTGTGGCGGACAGGCGATCTGTTCGACGCCGTACCAGGCCGCCGCCCGCATCGTGAAGTATGGATCGACCAGGTGCGGGCGCGCGAGCGCGACGAGGTCGGCGCGGCCGGCGGCCAGAATTGTATTCACCTGATTGGCCGTTGTGATGTTGCCGACGCACATGGTCGCGATCTTCGCCTCGTTGCGGATTTGATCCGAATAAGGCGTCTGGAACATACGGCCGAAGACTGGCTCGGCGTCGTGAACGGTTTGCCCGGTTGAGACATCGATCAGGTCGCAGCCTTCGCGCGCGAAGGCGCGCGACATTTCAACGGATTCTTCGCCGGTGATGCCGCCATCTTTCCAGTCGGTGGCCGAGATGCGGACCGACATCGGTTTCGTGACCGGCCATACTTCCCGGATTGCGCGGAAAACTTCGAGCGGAAACCGCAAACGATTATCGAGTGAGCCGCCGTATTCGTCACGGCGCATATTGGTAAGCGGCGAGATGAAGGTCGCGAGCAGGTAGCCGTGTGCGCAATGAAGTTCGAGCATATCGAAGCCAGCGCGCTCTGCGCGCAGTGCAGCCTCCACGAAATCCGCCTTCACTTTATCCATATCGGTGCGCGTCATTTCGCGCGGAATTACGCTGTGCGGATAATAAGGTAGCGGCGAGGGCGCGATGATCGGCCAGGCGCCGCGCTCTAACGGCTCATCGATCCCTTCCCACATCAGTTTAGTAGCGCCCTTGCGGCCGGCGTGTCCGAGTTGCAAACAGATTTTTGCGGCGGAGTTCGCGTGTACGAAATCGACGACGCGTTTCCATGCGGCTTCCTGTTCACCGGTGTAAATACCGGCGCAACCCGGCGAGATGCGCGCGTCTGCGGAAACGTCCGTCATCTCGGTGTAAACGAGACCGGCACCCCCGATGGCGCGCCCTCCCAGGTGCACAAGATGCCAGTCGTTCGGCACGCCGTCTTTCGCGGAGTATTGGCACATCGGCGAGACCACGACCCGGTTCGGGATTTCCATCTCTCGCAGCCTGAGCGGCTGAAACATCGGCGGGAGCGGGCGTTTCCTGTCCGCGTGCGGCACGCCTTCCGCGAACATCTCGCCCGCTTGTTCGACGAATTCCGGCGCGCGGAGTTGCAGATTGTCCCAGGTGATCGCTTTGGAGCGCGTCATAAGGCCGAATGCGAATTGCCGCGGGTCCATCTCCCAGAAGCGGTCAATGTGCTCGAACCAAACCAGCGACACGTCGGCGGCGTGCTGCGTCTTCTCGACGTCTTCGCGGCGCGAAGTCTCGAAATCCTGAAGCGCCGCCGGAACGTCGAGCCGCGTTTTCTGAAGCGATTGAAAAAGTGCGATCGCGTCTTCCATAGCCAGTTTGGTGCCGGAGCCGATGGAAAAGTGCGCGGTCGCTTTGGCGTCGCCGAGCAACACCACGTTATTCATGACCCAGCGCTCGTTCGCGACGCGCGGAAAATTGCGCCACATCGAACGGTTGGTGATCAGCTTGTGGCCTTGTAGCTCGTCCGCGAACAGCTCTTCGATAAAGCGGGCGGACTCTTTTTCCGAGAGTTTTGCGAAGCCTGCGCGGTCGAACGTTTCTGGCTGCACCTCGAAGATCAAGGTCGAACGGCCAGCCTCGTATTGATAGCAATGCGCGATGAAGATGCCGTATTCGGTTTCCTTGAAAAAGAACGTGAAGGCGTCGAAGGATCGCGTCGAGCCCATCCACGTGAACTTGTTCGGGCGAAAGTCGATGTCGGTGCTGAAGTGCTCACGAAATTGTTCGCGGATCCGGCTGTTGGAACCGTCCGCGGCCACGATCAGATCGTAGCCTTTGAGCGATGCGAGCGACGGATCGATTTCGGTTTCGAAGTTGAGCTTCACGCCGAGTGCGTCGGCGCGGTCGTGCAGCAGCCTGAGCAATGTCGTGCGTGCGCAGCCGCAAAAGCCGTTGCCGCCGATGCGGTGCAGGCTGCCTTTGAAATGAATCTCAATGTCGTCCCAATAGGCAAAGTTATCGGCAATCGCCTGATAGCTCTCGCGGTCGAATTTCTCGAAGGTATCGAGCGTCTCATCCGAGAACACCACGCCGAAGCCGAACGTATCGTCGGCGCGGTTGCGCTCAAACACATCGATTTCGATGTTCGGCCAAGCCTTGGCGGCAAGAATCGAAAAATAAACGCCGGCCGGTCCGCCGCCCACGACTGCGATTCGCATCGGAAAACCTCGTGTTTTCGCCGCTTGCAGGAAAAATAGTTTAGGCTTAAAGTAATTTCACTGCAAGCCGGATCGAGGCCTTCCCATGGAGCTCGAACAGTCCGCGGCGCTGGACGCCGAAAGCAAGATTGCCGATGCCCCCGGCGATCATAAAGCCGAGTTGCGGCTCTGGCTGCGTTTGCTTGCCACCAACACGCTGATCGAAACCGAAATCCGCCGCCGCCTGCGCGAGCGCTTCGATGTCACGCTGCCGCGTTTCGATCTGATGGCGCAGTTGGAGCGCAAGCCGCACGGCATGACGCTCGGCGAACTTTCGCAGCGCATGATGGTGACGAACGGAAACGTCACCGGCCTCGTCGACCGGCTGCTCGCCGAAGAAGTGATCTCGCGCAAGCAACACAAGAGCGACCGCCGCTCGCATATCGTGAGCCTGACCGAGAAAGGCCGCAAGCAATTCGCGCGCATGGCGAAAGAACATGAAGACTGGATCGCCGCGATGTTCGGCGAGCTGACGCAGAGCGAATGCGTTGCGCTCACCAAAATGCTCGGAAAATTGAAGACGAGCGTGCGAACAGTTGCCGCGCAGAACTGATAAGTGAAGGAGGTTCGGATGATCGCAAGCGCCCATATCGATACCTTCGCAAGAGACAATCTTCCACCGCGAGAGCTGCAACCCGAGTTCGTCTTCGAGCTGCCGGAGCTTCAATATCCTGCGCGGCTGAATGCCTGCGTCGAGTTGCTGGACAGGGCTGTGGAGAACGGTTTCAGGAATAAGCCCTGCATCGTCACGCCGACGGAAACGCTGAGCTACGCAGAGCTGCAGGAGCGTGTGAACCGGATCGCAAACGTACTCGTAAACGATCTCGGCCTCGTGCCGGGCAACCGCGTGCTGCTGCGTTCGGCAAACAACGCCATGATGGTTGCGAGCTATTTCGCGGTGCTAAAGGCAGGCGGCATTGTGGTCGCGACCATGCCGCTTCTGCGCGCGAAAGAAATTTCCTACGCAATCCAGAAAGCAAAAATCAAGTTTGCGCTGTGCGACGCGCGGCTTGAAGACGAGATGGAGAAAGCAAAACCGCTCTCACCCGATCTTAAGAAGCTCGCTTACTGGGGCAAAGGCGGCTTGGAAACGCTGATGGCACAGGAGGGCTACGAGAATTTTGCCGCCTGCAACACGGCGGCCGATGACGTCTGCCTGATCGCCTTTACCTCCGGCACCACGGGCCAGCCTAAAGGCACCATGCACTTTCACCGCGACCTGCTCGCGGTTTGTGATACGTACGGCAAAAACGTACTCCGGGCGAATGCAAACGACCGCTTCATCGGCTCGCCGCCGCTTGCGTTTACCTTCGGCGTCGGCGGACTTGTGTTTTTCCCGATGCGCGTCGGCGCTTCGACCGTGCTTTTGGAAAAATCAACGCCGGACGATTTGTTGTCTGCGATCGAGCGGCACAGAGCGACCGTGTGCTTCACAGCTCCAACTGCATATCGCGCGATTCTCGGAAAGCTCGAAGGCCGCGATATTTCTTCGCTGCGCAAATGTGTCTCGGCCGGGGAGGCGCTTCCCAAGGCGACATGGGAAGCGTGGCAGCAGGCGACCGGCATCAAAATCCTCGACGGGATAGGCTCTACCGAAATGCTGCATATTTTTATTGGCTCTCCGGAGGAAAGTTTGTGCGCAGGCGCGACCGGAAAACCCGTTCCCGGCTATCAGGCAAAGATCATTGACGAAAACGGCAATGCGCTGCCGCCGAATACGCCGGGCCGTCTCGCGGTACGCGGGCCGACGGGCTGCCGCTATCTCGCCGACGAGCGGCAGAAGAAATATGTCGAGGATGGCTGGAACATCACCGGCGACACATATCTTTGCGATAAAGACGGCTACTTCTGGTATCAGGCACGTTCCGACGACATGATCATTTCCGCGGGCTACAATATTGCAGGTCCCGAAGTGGAATCCGTGTTGCTTTCGCATCCGGCTGTCGCCGAATGCGGTGTAGTTGGTGCGCCGTGTCCGGAGCGCGGCCAGATCGTGAAAGCCTTTGTGGTGTTGCGCGGAGGCTTCACGGGTGATGCCGCGATGACGAAAATCCTGCAGGAATTCGTGAAAGCTGAGGTCGCGCCCTATAAATATCCGCGCGCGGTGGAATATGTGACGAGCCTGCCGAAAACCGATACCGGAAAACTGCAGCGCTTCCGCCTGCGCGAAGCAGCAAGCGCTTCCGCCAACACTAAACTGGCTTCGTGATCATCATGTTAGATAAGAACAAGTCCGGACCCACGGTACTGCGCCCGAAAGACTGGCCGCAGCCGAAAGGCTATTCCGACGGCATGGTTGCTGCGGGCCGCGTAGTCGTCACCGGCGGTGTCGTCGGCTGGGACAGCCGAGCAAAATTTCCCGATGGTCTTGCGGCGCAGACGAAACAGACGCTCGAGAATATCGTCGCGATCATCGCTGAAGCGGGCGCCGAGCCGAAGCATATCGTGCGGCTGACCTGGTACATCACCGACATCGAAAACTATCTGCTCTTGCAGCGCGAGATCGGCACGGTTTATCGCGAAGTCATGGGCAAGCATTTCCCCGCGATGGCGGTGGTACAGGTCGTCCGCCTCGTCGAAAAAGCGGCGCTCGTGGAAATCGAAGCGACCGCGATATTGCCCGAATAATCAGTCTCCCTTGAAGACTGGCTTTTGCTTCGCGACGAAGGCTTCGTAGGCGCGTTCGAAATCCATCGTTTCCATGCAGATCGCCTGCTCGCGCGCTTCATGATCGATTGCCTGATCGACGCCCATCACCCATTCGTCATGGATGCAGCGCTTGGTCATTGCGTGCGCGTAAGCCGGCCCGCTTGCGAGCGAGGCCGCGAGCGTGCTCGCTTCTTGCAGTACATTCTCCGGCGCGCAGAGTTTATTGTAAAAACCCCAGCGCTCGGCCTCTTCGCCGCCCATCGCGCGGCCGGTGTAAAGCAATTCCGCCGCGCGGCCCGCGCCGATGATGCGGGGAAGCAGATTGCACGCGCCCATGTCCGCGCCGGATAAACCCACGCGCACGAAAAGAAACGCGACCTTGCTCTGCGCCGTGCCGTAGCGAAGATCGGACGCCATCGCCAGAATCGCGCCCGCGCCCGCGCAAACACCGTCGATCGCAGCAACAATCGGCTGCGGGCAGCCACGCATGGCTTTCACGAGATCGCCGGTCATCTGCGTGAATTTCAAGAGGCCTGCGCTGTCTTTCTTGCGCCGCATCTCGACCAGCGGACCGATGATTTCATGGACATCGCCGCCGGAGCAGAAATTGCCGCCGGCGCCCGTGATGACGACCGTCTTCACGTCTTTCGTATCGTTCAGCGCGCGGAATGTTTCGCGCAGCTCGGCGTAGGATTCGAACGTAAGCGGGTTCTTCCGCTCCGGACGGTTCAGCGTGATGGTCGCGACGCCATTGTCCAGCTTCCAGAGAAAATGCTGCGGCTTGAAAGTTGAGAAATTCACGACGGCGCTTCCTTGCTTTTCGCAGCTTTGCATCTGCTGCTGTCATTCGTATGCTTCCGTGAATTGTAGTCTTTCCGCATCCGAGAGGAAACGAAATTGAAGATCGCAGTGGTCGGCGGCGGGCCGGCGGGCCTTTACTTCGCCTATCTCTGGAAGCGGAAGCATCCTGCGGCGGAAATATTGTTGTTCGAACAGAATGCGCCCGATGCCACCTTCGGCTTCGGCGTGGTGTTTTCGGATCGCGCACTCGATTTTCTGCGCGCCGACGATTCCGAAACCGTCGAAGCGATTACGCCGCATATGGAGCATTGGCGCGACATGACGCTGGTCCATCGGGGCGAGCGCGTGACCATCGATGGCGTCGGCTTTTCGGCAATCGGCAGGTTAGAGCTGCTGAATCTTTTGCAGGCGCGTGCCGCCTCCGTCGGGGTTAAGCCGGTATTTCACCGGCGCATCGAAAGTCCGGAACAGCTTCGAGGTTTCGATCTCGTGGTCGCAGCCGACGGCGTGAATTCGTCGCTTCGTTCGTTCTATCCGCAATTCCAGACGCAGACCGATTTGTTTCGCAACAAATTCATCTGGTTCGGGACCGGAAAAATCTTCGACACGCTCACGCAGACTTTTGTCGAATGCGAGTACGGCACCTTGAATGCGCATCACTACCGCTATGCGCCGGATAAAAGTACCTTCATCGTCGAATGCGACGGAGAAACTTTCGAGCGTGCAGGCTTCGGAAAAATGTCACCGGAAGAAAGCAGAGTACTATGCGAGCGGATCTTCGCCGATACACTCGGCCGACATCCGCTGATTTCCAACAAATCAGTCTGGCGGGATTTTCCCTGGATTTGGAACGAGCGCTGGGCACACGAAAACATCGTACTGGCCGGCGACGCGTTACACACGGCGCATTTCTCGATCGGCTCCGGTACGCGCCTCGCGCTTGAGGATTCCATCGCGCTCGTGAAGGCGCTGGAAAGCGAAACAGGTGTTTCATCCGCACTCAAGCGCTACGAGGATGAGCGAAAACCGATCGTCGGAAAAATCGTGAACGGGTCAAAAACAAGCGCGGCCTGGTACGAAAATTTTCCCGAACACATGAAACAGGCGCCGCTCGATTTTGCGATGAGCTATATCACGCGCTCGGGACGTATCGATGACGCGCGGCTTCGCGAAATGTCGCCGAAATTTATGGCGCGCTACGACGCGGGCGCTTAGTAAGTCTCGACGTGGAAGCGGCCTTCGTCGCGCATTTTCGAGCGGATCAAAGCCCAGTCGAGTTTGTGCTCGCGGCAGATCGAGGCGAAGGATTCTTCGACGCCTGCCTCCATGCCGCGCAAACCGCACATATAGATGTGCGTCGTGCCCTTTTGCAGCAGCGCGGCAAGATCGGCTGCGCGCTTCTTCATGCGGTCCTGCACATATTCTTTCGGCTTGCCGGCAAGCCGAGAGAACACGAGTTCCTGATCGAGTAGCGTCTTCGGCACTTTCTGGAGCGGGCCGAAATAGGGAAGTTCCTCGGGCGTCCGCGCGCCGAAGAAGAGGTAGAGCTTGCCCTTCGAGTTCGGCATTGAGCGCCGCCGCCGTTCGGTGAAGCCGCGAAACGGCGCCGAGCCGGTGCCGGTACAGATCATAACGATGTCCGCTTCGGAATCGTCGGGCATCAGGAAGGTCGAGCCGAAAGGGCCCGCGACCTTCACGGTGTCACCCTGCTTCAGATCGCAGACGTAATTGGAGGCAATGCCCTTCTTCTCGCTGCCGTCGACGTGCTTCGTGATTACGCGCTTCACGGTGAGTGAAACATTATTCGTGTTCGGCCGTTCGCCGTCGCGTGGGCTGGCGATTGAAAAGAGCCGCATCTTGTGCGGACGGCCATTTTCATCGATGCCGGGAATGACGATGCCGATACTCTGCCCTTCCAGCACGGGAAAAGAAGTCGTGCCGAAATCGAGAATGACGTGGTGGATTTCGGCGGATGCGCCTTCGCCCGTCAGTTGTAAATTGCCGGTGACTTTCGCTTCCGCAGGTGCGCGGCGTCCGAACAGATTGATGCGGGGCTTGCTCGCGGAGCGCGGCGCCTTCATCTGCCCGCCCGCACCCTTATGTGCATCGTCTAAAAGCGCCGCCGCTTCGTCGTCAATCGCTTCAGCGGTTCCGATCGCTCCATCCGTGTCGGGAATTTCTTCGACGTCAGGCAAATCCGACCACGAGAACTGTTCGTCGAGCGAGAACGGCGTTTTCACTTTCACGAAGTGATTGATCGAGCCGGTCGGGCAGGGCGCGACGCAATCCATACAGAAATTGCACTTCGTGACATCGACCACGTAATTGTTTGCGTCATGCGTCACCGCGCCGACCGGGCAGGTCGCCTCGCACGTGTTGCAACGGATGCAAACGGCGGGGTCGATCAGATGCTGCTTGATCGGTGCGGTCATGTTCGTCGGAGCTTACGCGATCTTCACGTACTCGAAATCGCCGGGCTTGTTGTCGATGCCGACTTTCGGTGGCGCGATCCAGCTTGCGAATTTGCCGGGCTCCACTTCGGTCTTCATCAGGCTCTCGATGAAATCGCGGTCGCTGGTGGAAGGCAGGTAGCTGTCCTTCTTCTTCTCCCAGGCATCGCCGCTGACGATGTTGCCGTCGATATCGGCTTCCACTTCCTTGAACTCGCCAATATGGCGGTGGAACGCGACATGAGGCAGCTTGAGCTGGAACGCAATGTTGTATTTCTCGAGCACCTTGTTCCAGCGCGACACGCCGCCCTGGCAGTCGGCGACATAGTCGTCGCGCAGGCGAAGGTTCAGCGCAGAGAGCGCAGGCACGTCTTCGACGACGATCTTGCCGTCCTTGAGCCGCGTGACCGGATAAGTCGACGACTCAAGCTTATGGTCGTCATCTAACTTGTCTTCGCGGTAACGGCCCTTGATGCCGGCGTGGAAGGCGCTTGCGGCGTTGGTCGAGATTTCGTTGCCGAACAGATCGAGTGTCAGCGAGTAATGCAGGTTCGCTTTTTTCTGCAACGTCGGCAGATCGATCACGCCGAGCTTGCGCACGGCTTCGATGTCGTTCGGGTCTTCGATGCCCGCCTTCTGCATTTCCTGGCAGGTACGCTCGATGGTGCGCCCCACCCCGGTTTCGCCGACGAACATATGATGCGCTTCTTCGGTCAGCATGAAACGCGTGGTGCGCGAAAGCGGATCGAAACCCGATTGCGCGAGCGCCTCCAGCTGCATCTTGCCGTCGCGGTCGGTGAAGAACGTGAACATGAAGAAGGAAAGCCAGTCCGGCGTTTCTTCGTTGAACGCGCCCAGCATACGCGGCGTGTCCTCGTCGCCAGAGCGGCGCTGCAACAGCGCCTCGGCTTCTTCGCGGCCGTCGGTGCCGAAATATTTCTGCAAAAGATAAACCATCGCCCAGAGGTGACGGCCTTCTTCGACGTTCACCTGGAAGAGATTACGCATATCGTAGAGCGACGGCGCGGTCTTGCCGAGGAAGCGCTGCTGTTCGACGGATGCCGGTTCGGTGTCGCCCTGGATCACGATAAGGCGGCGCAACATCGCGCGATATTCGCCCGGCACTTCCTGCCACGCCTTCTCGCCCGCGTGCGCGCCGAACGGAATCTTGCGGTCCTCGCCCTGCGGCGCGAGCAGAATGCCCCACTTGTAATCTGGCATCTTCACGTAATCGAATTTCGCCCAACCCTTCGGATCGACGGACACGGCAGTGCGCAGATAAACCAGCGACTCCTGAAAGCCGTCCGGTCCCATGTCGTTCCACCAGTCGAGATAGCCGGGATGCCACTTCTCGAGCGCGGCTTTGACGCGCGGATCGCCGTTTAGATTCACGTTGTTCGGGATGAGGCCGTCGTAATCGACGTTCATGATGTTCATCGTTTCATACCCTTTCGCGATCGAAGGTCGGCGAAATGCCGGAGCCATAAAGTTTTAGAGCGCCTTGCTCGCCGACGGAGTTTGGACGCTGGAAGATCCAGTTCTGCCAGGCGGTGAGGCGGCCGAAGATTTTCGTTTCCATCGTCTCGGGACCCGCGAAACGAATATTCGCCTCCATGCCGGTGAGGGCGTCGGGCGAATAGCTCGCGCGCTCTTCCAGCATCACGCGGATTTCGTCGTCCCAGTCGAAATTCTCGTAAGCGAAAGTGACGAGGCCGAGTTCGACCGCGCCTTCGCCTTCGATCTTCTCGCCTTGCCTGGCTTTTGCCTTTTCGACGCTGTCGGGCTCACCCAGAAAACGCGTCTCAAGCCGCGTGAGTCCGTTGCCCATCGGATAGAGACCGAAGTTCGCTTCCGAGAGCATGATCGCGGCAGGCCCCTTGTTGTCGCCTTCGCGCTGGCCGATCAGCATCAGCGCGCGGTCGGAAGCAAATACGAGCTCGGCGAGCATTCCTGCAAAGCAGGTGCCGGGCTCGATCAGGGAAACGAAACTGCGCGAAGTAACATCGACCCGCTTCAGCGTGCGCTTGATGTAATGGCGCACTTCGCGGAGGAACCAGTCCTTCTGGTTGTTCGCGATGAACTTGTCGAAATCGAGCACGCTCTGTGCGTCGCCTTCGGTCTTGAATAGAAGCAGACCGATCGCGGGCTCATTAAAGCGCAGATGCAAAATTGCGTCTTCGAGCTCGCGCGCGACCGCGAGCGGCCAGAACTTGTCGCCTTGTGCGAGCGCGTCAGCAGTGGAAGTAGGCACCTTATCTTTCGACGCGCGGACGGTGACGGTCGCGAGTTTGCGCATACGCTCGATTTCGACAGAGACATGAGGATAGAAAATCGTGTCCGCACCGATGACGCGCTCGAGTTTCGTGAGTGCGGCGCCCTTGGCATCTTTCGGGCGGTCGGATTTCGCGGCGAGTTCTTTCGCGCGTTCTTTGACGGCATCGTTCCACTTCGATTTCGGCACGGTCTCGTCAACGAGACGCCACGCGACCGCTTTCTGCCCGCGAATGCCTTCCTCGGTTGAGCAGAAGAAATCCGCGAAGTCGCGGCGGACCTTGCGCTTGTCGGTAACGCGCGTGATGCCGCCGGTGCCGGGAAGCACCGCGAGCAGCGCTGTTTCGGGGAGCGACACCGCCGAACGGCGGTCGTCGATCAGCATGATGTGATCGGCGGTAAGCGCGAGTTCGTAGCCGCCGCCGGCAGCGGTGCCGTTCACGGCGCAGAGATAAAGCTGCTTCGAGTTTTCGCTGGCATCCTCGATCGAAAGCCGCGTCTCGTTCGTGAACTTGCAGAAGTTCACTTTATGCCCATGCGTAGCCTTGCCGAGCATACGGATGTTCGCGCCCGAACAGAACACGTTGTCCTTACCGGACTTGATCACGACCGCGCGCACTTCCGGATGTTCGAAGCGCAGGCGCTGGATCGCGTCGTTCAATTCGATATCGACCGACAGATCGTAGGAATTGAGCTTCAACTCATAGTCGGTCGAGAGCCCTCTTGCCGGATCGACATCCATGATGAGGGAAGCCACCTCTCCATCGAACTCGAGTTTCCAGTGCCGGTAGCGGCTCGGCTCGGTCTGGCAATCGATCGTTTTCATGGCTGGCGTTTCCTGGCGCGCTTGGAGCGATATGCATTATTGTGCATGGTTCTAATAGGCGTTCCTAAAGGGTGCAAGCGCTATAATGCATTAAAATTCAGGCACTGATTCATGCCTGAATCTCAACGGCTTAGACGCCTTTCCCCGCGTCTTCCTCGCGCAGCTTGAAGCGTTGGATCTTGCCGGTCGCGGTTTTCGGCAGATCGTCGCGGACATCGATCCAGCGCGGATACTTCCAGGCACCGGCCTTGTCCTTGACGTGCGCTTTCAGGCTTTCGAAGAGCTGGTCGTTCGAGGTGAAGCCCTGCTTCAGCACGATGTAGGCTTTCGGTTTCAAGAGACCGTCCGAGTCTTCATGGCCAATGACCGCGGCTTCCAGCACCGCCTCATGCGAGACGAGCGCGGCTTCGACTTCGAATGGCGAAACCCAGATGCCGCTCACCTTGAACATATCGTCGGTGCGTCCGCAGCAGCGCAGGAAGCCGTCGGCGTCGCGCACATATTTGTCGCCGGTGTAGGTCCACTCACCGGCAAACGTGCGGCGGGTTTTCTCGCGCTGATTCCAGTAGCCTTCGGCGGATGAGGCGCCACGAATGATCAGTTCGCCGATTTCATCGACACCGCATTCCTTGCCGTCTTCCGCGACGATTTTTGCGTCATAGCCGGGCACCGGCTTGCCGGAGGTGCCGTAGCGTAATTCTTTCGGGCTGTTGGAGAGGAAAATATGCAGCATCTCGGTTGAACCGATGCCGTCGAGAATGTCGAGGCCGACCTGTTTCTTCCAATTCTCGCCGACATGAGGCGGCAGCGCTTCGCCTGCGGAAACGCAGAGGCGAAGTTTTGCCGAGCCCGCGCCCTTGGTCGCGCGCTTGTCTGCGAGCAGGGCCGCATAGAGTGTCGGCACACCGAAGAAGATCGACGGCTGTTCGCTCTTGATGATTTCGAATACCGAATCCGGCGTAGGACGCCCCGAAAGCAAAACCGCACTCGCGCCGACTGCCATCGGGAAGGTCATCGCGTTACCGAGGCCATAGGCGAAAAAGAGTTTCGCCGCGGAATAGATCACATCGTCTTCACGCATACCGAGCACCTGTTCGGCATAGGTCTTCGCGGTGTACATCAGCGACGAATGAATGTGCTTGGTGCCCTTCGGCGCGCCGGTCGAGCCCGACGAGTAAAGCCAGAACGCGACTTCGTCGGAAAGCGTAGGTGCAGCGAAGAGGTCGGCTTTGCCTTTGGCAACCACTTCATCGAAAGAGTAAGCAGGGATTTTTCCGGTCGCGATCGCGTTCTTGTCGCCCGCGACGATCATGGCTTTCAGCCATGACATTTTCGGTAATGCCGGCTCGACGGTCTTCGCAAGCGCCTCGGATACGAATAGCACCGCAGCTCTGCTGTCGTCGATCATGTAGGCATATTGATCGGTGGCAAGCAGCGTGTTCAGCGGGATGGGTGCAACCCCGCCGCGGATCGCGCCCCAGAACGCGACCGGAAACTCGATGGTATCGAGCGCGAGCATGACCATCCGGCTCTCGTGTCCGAAACCGAGCGCTTTAAGCCCGCTCGCGAAGCGGCAGCTTTCTTTTTGCAGCTCGCCATAAGTGAGCGTGCGGGTACCTTCTTTGAACGCAACCTTGTTGCCGCGGCCGGCTTTCACGTTGCCGTCCACGAATTCGCTCGCCGCGTTATACGGACGGCGCTCCGTGATAGCCGCAAGATTGACCATCTCCCGCTCCCTGTTAGCTCGCACCGCCAAGGCGGGCGCATCGCGGCGGGCTCTTTTTCTGCGGCCCGGCTTCGATGAATAATAATTCCAAGATGCGCGAAAGCTGCTTTTCTTTGGACTTTCGCTGTTCCAATTCTAGGGCAGCATGAATTATACTGCAATCGAGGAATTGGACACCCATGGCCAGGCACCGCAACGAAATCGCGAAGAAAATCGAGAACGGCGACGCGTTCCTGGCGCAGCTCGGCGAGCGCGTGCGCATGATCCGGAGCCGGCGCGGTATGTCGCGCAAAGTGCTCGCGAAGCAGTCGAAGGTGTCCGAGCGCTATCTCGCGCAACTCGAACTCGGCAAAGGCAACTGTTCGATCGTATTGCTGCGCCGGATCGCGAAGGCGATGAGTGTGCCGGTCGCCGAACTGGTCGATGACCGTCCGGAACGCGAAGTTGAACACCTGTTGCTCGAACAGTTTCTGGATCGCTTGTCGTCCGCCGAGCGCATGGAAGCACGCGATGTACTCTTGTCACATTTCGGCGGACCTTCGAGCGAAGACCGCCGCGGCCGCGTCGCGTTGATCGGCTTGCGTGGTGGCGGAAAATCCACGCTCGGAAAGTTGCTCGCGGAAAAACTCGAAGTGCCGTTCATCGAACTCGACCGCGAGATCGAAAAACGGAGCGGCATGGCGCTCTCTGAGCTGTTCGAAATGTTCGGGCAGCAGACGTTCCGCCGCTTCGAGCGCGAGGCACTGGAAAAAGCGCTTGCCGACCATCCGCGCTTCGTGCTGGCTACCGGCGGCAGTCTTGTCACCGAGCCCGCGACCTACGAATTGCTCCTGACATCATGTCTTACCGTTTGGGTTCGCACCCAGCCGGATCAGCATATGAACCGCGTGATCGAGCAGGGCGATCTCCGCCCCATGGCGGAAAACGCGAAAGCGATGGACGATCTCGTCTCGATCCTGAAGAGCCGCGAGCCGCTTTATGCCAAAGCCGACCGCATCATCGACACCGAAGGCAAGAAGCCCGAGCAGAGCTTGCGCGAGCTTTCCTCGATGATCGATTTTCCGAAGCCTGCGACCGAGCGGCGGATCGCGTAACTAGACGCCCAAATACTTAAACACCTAAGTGCCGGTGGATAAGCGCTTCGTCGGCGCGCAGCGCTGCCGAAGTCCCGTCGAATACGATTTCGCCTTTGGCCATGATCGTATTGCGGTCGGCAAGCGCCAGGAGATCGTTCAGATTTTTGTCGACGATGATCGCGGCGATGCCGGACTGCGCAATCTGCTTCACCGTGGACCAGATTTCATCGCGCAATTTCGGAGCCAAGCCCTCCGTTGCCTCGTCCAAAAGAATGATCGAAGGGCTCGTCATCAGCGCGCGGCCGATGGAAAGCATCTGTTGCTCGCCGCCGGAAAGTTCGTTGCCCCAGTGGTGTTTGCGCTCCGACAGGCGAGGGAACAGCGCATAGACGCGCTCCAGCGGCCAGGGGCGCTCGCCTTTGTTGTTCGGGCGCGATGCAAACGTCAGGTTCTCCGCGACGGTGAGATTCGGGAAAATGCCGCGGCCTTCCGGCACGATGGCAAGCCCGGCGCGGGAGCGCGCCGAAGCGCGCGATGAAGTTACATCTGTGCCGTTCAACCGGACGCTGCCTGAAGACGGCCGCACCAATCCTGCGAGCGTGCGCAGTAGCGTGGTCTTGCCCATGCCGTTGCGGCCGAGCAGGCTGACGGTTTCTCCGGGGGCCACGCGAAACGAAACGCCGCGCAGGATATGGCTGCGCCCATAATGTGTGTTGATGTTTTCTGCGAGGATCGCGGGCGCGCTCACGGCTTGCCCTCCCGTCCCCACTCGCCGAGATAGGCTTCGCGTACAGCTTTGTTGTTGCGGATTTCCTCCGGGGCGCCGTGCGCAAGCAATTTTCCTTCGACCAGCACAGTCAACGTGTCGGCGGCTGCGAAAATCGCATCCATGTCGTGCTCGATCAGCACGATGGTGTGATCTGCAGAGAGTTCGCGAAGCAGCGCGGTCACGCGGCCGGTTTCTTCCGGACCCATACCGGCGAGCGGCTCATCAAGCAGCAAAAGTTTCGCGCCCGACGCAATCAGCATTGCGATTTCTAACTGGCGCTGTTCGCCGTGGCTTAGATTGGACGCTTTCATGTCGGCGCGCTCCGGCGCAATGCCGGCAGCCTTCAGCGCAGCTTCAACCGCTCGATCTTCCTCGTCGCGCCGCCACTTGTTGCTGAAACGGAACGGGCTTGGGAATTGCGCTTGCGCCGCGAGCGCGCAGTTCTCGCGCGCCGTAAAAGGCAGGAGCACGTTCGTGCGCTGATAGGAACGGCCAAGGCCGCGTCGCGCTACGTTATGCGGCTTTTGCCCGCCAATCTCTTCGCTCTCGAGACGAATGCTTCCCTTGGTAGGCTTCAGCGCTCCGGAAAGCACATTGATGAACGTGGTCTTGCCGGCGCCGTTCGGTCCGATGATGCCATGGACCTTGTTCGGCGGAAACTTCACGGACACGCCATTGACCGCGACGAGACCGCCAAAAGCGCGCGAAAGGTTTTCGACTTCCAGCTGCATCGCTTTCGCGCGTTCGCGGTGTTCGGCGGAAGGCGCAATCTCGCGCGGTCTCGCGCGCTTTGCTTCGCCTGCATATTTCTCGATGAAGCCTGCAATTCCTTTGGGTGCGGCTAACACTGCCGCGATCAGGAAGAAGCCGAGTGCCATCGACCAGCTGTTCGCAACAATGCCGCCGAGCCATTTCGCGGTGGCGCCGTTCATCACGAGCGAGAAGATTGCGGTGAGTTCGCTCGAACTCTTGAGTGTTTCCTCTACGATCGAATAGAGAATAGCGCCGAGCACCGGACCATACAGCGTGCCCGCGCCGCCAAGCACCACCATCATGATTGCGAGGCCCGACTCTCGCCAGCCGAGTAACTCAGGTGCGACATAACCGTCGATGGCCGCGAACAACATCCCGGCGAATCCGGCCATCGCACCTGCGATCACGTAGCTCGCAAGCTTGTAGGCATAGGTATTGAAACCGAGCGCGCTCATGCGCGGCTCATTATGCTTGATGCCTTGCAGCACGCGCCCGAACGGCGTGCGCACGAGCCAAAGGAGAAAAATATAAGAGAGCACCAGTGCCGCGAGGCAGAAGTAAAAGAAGGCCGTGCGGTTCGAAAAATTGAGCAACTGCTGCGATCCGATCGAGAAGACCGGACGCACGTTGATGTAGGCGCCGTCGGTGCCGCCCGCGATCTTGGTGTCGAAGAACAATGAAAAGCCCATCTGCCCGAAGGCGAGGGTCACCATGATGAAATAGAAGCCCTTGGTCAGCACGACGACCGAGCCGACGATCAGCGCGACGATGCCTGCGAGCAGGATCGCAAACGGGATCGCAAGAAAACCGTTCGCCGCCGCCGAGACCGGCGAAATAAAATAAAGCGAGTAGGCGCCGAGCCCGAAATAAAGCGCATGGCCGAAACTGACGAGCCCGGTCACACCTATTAAAAGATCGAGACTGATTACGAAGATGCCTGTGATCATGACGCGGGCCGCGAACTTCAGCGCAAACGTGCCGCCGAAAAACGGCAGCGCGATCGCATAGGCAAGAAGCGCCAGCAGAATAACGATAACGATCGGGCGAGGGCGCGCGAGCATTTAAGCCGCCCGTCCGAACAGCCCGCCGGGACGCGCGATCAGCACAGCGGCCATAAGCGCGTAAACGATACTCGATGAAAACGCCGGAAAATAAACTTTGCCGAGCGCGTCGGCGACGCCGATGAGCAGCGCGCCGACAAACGCACCTTTGATCGACCCGATGCCGCCGATCACGACCACGACGAAAGAGATAATGAGCACCGGCTCGCCGATGCCGGGATAAACACTCTCAAGGGGCGATGCGACGATGCCGGCGGTGGCGGCAAGTGCGGCGCCCGCGGCAAACACGAAACGGAATAGTAGTCGCGAGTCGATGCCGAGCGCCTCGACCATTTCGCGGTTGGATTCGCCCGCGCGGATAATACGGCCGATCCGCGTTTTCTGGATGACGAACATCATCGCTAGCGCGATCGCCACACAGAACGCCGCGACCGCGATCCGGTAATAAGGGTAGGTCAGGAGCGCGGAGATTTTCACGCCGCCTTGCAGATAGCCGGGAACGGGGACGCTGTGCGGATAACTGCCCCACAACAGTTTCTGGGCTTCGTTGAAAATCAGGATGAGTGCGAAGGTGAGCAGCACCTGCTGCAAGTGATCGCGGTCATAGAGGTGGCGGATAAAGAGCCACTCGATGATGACGCCGAACAGGAAAGCGAGCGGCACGCCGAGCGCGAGCGAAAGAAATATGTCGCCGGTAAACTGCGTGAGCGTCAGCGCGCCGTAGGCGCCGAGCATATAGAACGAACCGTGCGAGAGATTGATCACGCCCATGATGCCGAATACGAGCGTGAGGCCGGACGCTGCCAGAAAGATCAGCAATCCGTACTGCACGCCGTTCAGCAACTGGATGAGAACGAGATCCATTATGCGGCGTCCCCCGGCGCCTTGCACATCACCGCCCCCGCTCGACGCTAATTATCGTAGCCGATCAGGCGAGGCTGCAACCGGCAGTGGGATCGGAAACGTCGGTCGCGGCAACGCCGAGATAGACGTTCTCGCCGCCCTTCAACTCGCGCAGATAGAAGTTGTGGATCGGGTTCTGCGAAGCCGAGAGACGGAACGGTCCGCGCGGCGAATTGAATTTCGCGTTGCGCATCGCCTTGAACATATCGTCCTGCTTCTTTACGTCGCCGCCGGCTGCCTTGAGGCCGATGTCGAGTAGCATGGTCGTATCCCAACCCTGTACCGCATAGACATCCGGAAAGCGTTGGAATGCCGCGTTGTAATCGGCGCGGAACTTCTTGTTCTCGGCATTGTCGAGCGATTCGACGTAATGAAGCGCGGTCTTCACGCCTTCGCCCGCGGCACCCGCGGCCTTCTCGACGCCGTCGGTAAGGAAGCCGGGTCCCCATAGCTGCACCGAGTTCTTCAGGCCCGCGGCGGCATAGTCCTGCATATATTTCAGCGCACCGCCGCCGGCGAAGAAGGAGTAGACCGCCTCCGGTTTCAGCGAGGCGATTTCTGCGAGACCCGCCTGGAATTCGACGTTCGGGAACGGCAACGTCAATTCTTTGATGATCTTGCCGCCACCCGCGAGGAAGCTTTCCTTAAAGCCGGCAACGGATTCTTCGCCCGCTGCATAGCCCCAGGAATACGTGACCGCGGTCTTGATGCCGGCCTTGATCATGGCGGCACCAGCCGCAACACCCGGCTGACTGTTGCCGAAGGAGGTGCGGAAGATGTTCTTCGCGCATTGCGCACGGGTAAGCACGTTTGCGCCCGCATTTGGGATAAGCGTCGGGATACCTGCTTCGCGTGCGATCTTTGCCATCGCCATCGCGACACCGGAGTGGACGGTACCGATCAGCACGTCGACCTTCTCGCCCTGCACGAGCTTGGAGGTGAGTTCGGTCGCCTTCGGCGGCGCGGATTCGTCGTCGACCTTGACCCATTCGATGGTGCGGCCGGCGAGTTTGCCGCCCTGCTGCTTTACGTAGAGATCCATCGCGTTGGTAATTGCAGTCCCGAGCGCGGCAAAGGTGCCGCTATAGGGCAGCAACAGACCGACGCGGAGCGGGGCGCCCTGCGAGATCGCGGGCCGGGCGAACGGAAATGCCGCCGCGGCAGCGCCTACGCCGGCCATCTTCAAAGCATGGCGGCGGGTAAATCGTGATTTATTGTGCATATATCTTCCTCCCTCTCTGGCAATCGCCGCGAGTTTGGCTTGGTGCATCCGTTCTGGAGCACCGTGGCGCCGTCTCGTTTGTTCGATCCCAGTTGGCTTCAAGTATGGAGGCGCTCCAACTTGGCGGCAAGTATGTTTCTGAACTGGTTGACGAAAGAGCGAAAACGCCGGGCGGCTGCCGTCCCGCCAATCGCTGTGCAGCGCATCATTGCAGCCGTTTCAATCCAATGTATTATAATTCATAACGACATAAGCCGTGTTTTCCCGTCGCGAGGCGAGATTGTAATGTGATATAATGATCGACAATCGCCTCCGCAGCGGGGCAAACTAACGGCAAGAACGAAGAACAACGCCAAAAATAACGCCAAGAAAAACGAAGTTCAGGGGAGGAATTAAATGGCTTCGAAGAATCGCATTTCGCGCCGCACATTCACTGCCGGCATGGGTGCCGCCGGTATCGTCGCAGGCACCGCTCCGTTCAACATTATTTCCGCGCAAGGCGCGCCGCTGAAAGTCGGCGTGTTGCTGCCGCGCTCCGGCGCACAGGCCGGCATCGGCCAGGATTGCCAGCGCGGTGTCGATATCACCGCAGGCATCCTGAAAGACCTCAAGCTGCCTGCGCTTCAGATCATGAATGGCGACACCGAAACCAACGTCGAAGTCGCTCGCGCACGCGCCGAGCGCCTGATCAACGAAGGCGCGCAGTTGCTGATCGGCGCGTTCGACTCCGGTCAGTCGACCGCGATCGCGCAGGTTGCTGAGCAGAAAGGCATTCCTTACGTCATCAATATCGCGGCGGCACCGCCGATCACGGAACAAGGCTACAAGTTCGTGTTCCGCAACTTCCCGACCGCGCCGGTGATTCTCGCGAACGCCTTCGAAAACCAGATCGAGATTTTCAAGGCGACCGGCAACGCGCCGAAGACCGCCGTGTTCATGCACGTGAACGACACCTTTGGCACCGCGATGCAGAAGGGCTTCACCGGCACCATGGCGCGGTTCGCGGACACGCCGTACAAGGTTCTGGAAACGATCGCTTATGACGGCACCGCGCGCGATCTTTCGGTCGAAGTCGCCAAAGCCAAGGCCACGAACGCCGAAGCGCTGGTCATGGTTAGCCGCCTCAACGACGCGATCCTGATCACCCGCGAACTAGTGAAGCAGCGCTGGTCGCCGAAGGCCGTGCTTTCGATGGGTCCGGGTTGGTACGAAGACCAGTATCTGAAGACCCTCGGCAAGCTCGGCGACGGTCCGATGAGCTTCGTGCCCTGGTACGATCCGAACAAGAAACTCTCGAAGGCACTCGAAGCCGCGCTCGCCAAGGCCCATGCGGGCGTGAACATGAACACGAACCATGTTTACACCTTCGAAGCGCTCTTGGTGGCGGCCGACGCCTACAAGCGAGCCGGCTCCGCCGATCCGAAGGCGCTCGCGGATGCAATCCGTGCGACCAACATCAAGGACAACGTGTCGCCGGGTCCGGGCATCCAGTTCGACGCCAAGGGCCAGAACTCTGCGCTGAAGAACTCGGCGATCCAGAATCGCGGCGGCAAGCTCGTCACGATCGCGCCGAAGGAAGCGTCGAACGCCAAGCCCGAACATCCGATGAAGCCTTACGACAAGCGCTAAGAAGTGCTCGTCCCGAAACTGCTCCGGCCGCGAAAGCGGCCGGAGTGTTGCTGCACAGGGCTAAGCCGTGACAACCGAAGTCGTTCTGAAAATCGCAATCAGCGGTGTGCTTACGGGCCTGGTTTACGGCCTGATGGCGCTGGGCTTGTCCGTGATTTTCGGCGTCGTGCGTGTCGTCAACTTCGCGCATGGCGAGATGATGACGATCGCAATGTATCTCGTGATCGTGTTCTTCTCAGCACTTGGCCTCGATCCGCTCTTGATGCTGGTGCCGATCTCGGCCGTCTTGTTCGCGCTCGGTTATCTCATGCAGCGCGCGATCATCAATCCGTTCATCAATCGCCCGGAACACAGCCAGTTCATGCTGCTCGTGGCCGTCGCGCTGATCATGGTCAATGCGCTGCTTTTGATCTTCGGCCCGGATTCGCAGGGCATTACCACCACTTATTCTTTCGACAGCTTCGATGTCGGCGGCATCATCATCGACGCCGGCAAGGTTTATGCGGCAATCGCCGCTCTGATCGTGGCGGTCGCTTTATTTGCGTTCTTCCGGCTGACGCTTACCGGAAAAGCGATTAGAGCCTGCGCCGATAATTACAACGGCGCGCTGGTCGTCGGCCTCGACGTGAAGCGGCTCTATTCGCTCACCTTCGGCATTGGCGCTGCCTGCGTGGGCGCTGCCGGCACCATGCTGATGATCGTGACCGACGTGACGCCCGCGATCGGCCCGGCTTACACGCTGCTCGCCTTCGTGATCGTGATTACCGGCGGCCTCGGCTCGATGCCCGGCGCGATTGTCGGCGGAGTCTTGATCGGACTGACGGAAGCGCTCGGCGGCTTCTTCTTCACGCCATCCGCGAAGACCATGTTCTCGTTTGCAATCTTGGTGCTTGTGCTTCTGTTCCGCCCGCAGGGCATCATGGGGCGGAAAACGGCATGAAGTATTTGTTCGAAGGCGTTTCGCGCAGCGCGCTTGTTCTGCTCGCGCTGTTCTTCGCAGCTCTTGCCGCCGCACCCATGTTTGCGAACGACTACCTGATCGTCGTGCTGATTACGATTCTCTACTTCGCTTATGCCGGCCAGTGCTGGAACATCATGATGGGTTTTGCGGGCCAGCTCTCGCTCGGCCACGCGCTCTATGTAGGTCTTGGCGCTTATGTGACCGCAGCACTCTACGTGAAATTCGGCGTCAGCCCGTGGATCGGGCTGTTCCCGGCACTTGTCATTGCGGGCGCGGTCGGCGCGGTGATCGGCTTTCTCGCGTTCCGTTTCGGCGTTTCAGGCGTTTATTTCGCGATCCTCACGATCGCCTTCGCGGAATTCGCGCGCATCGGCTTCGACCACTTCGCTTGGGTCGGCGGCGCGGCCGGGTATTTCCTGCCGGTCGCGAATTACACGCAGAACGATTTCTTCAATCTGCGCGGCAGCCAGCATATGTTCTACTACATCCTGCTCGCGATGACGGTGGCGGCTTTCGTTCTCTGTCATCTGCTGCTGCGCTCGCGCGCCGGTTATTACTGGCTTGCGATCCGCGAAAGCCCAGAGGCCGCCGAAGCGCTCGGCATCAATATCTTCCGCTATAAAATGTACGCGGTGGTTCTCTCCGCGGCGCTCACTTCGCTCGGCGGCGTGATCTTTGCGTTTTTCTACAACAATCTTTTCCCCGAGCAGGTCTTTCATATTTCGCGGTCGATCGAACTTATTCTCGGCCCGATCATTGGCGGCATCGGCACGCTGTTCGGCCCGATTGTCGGCGCGTTCCTGCTGACAGGCCTCGCGGAAGGTTTGCGCGAAGTAATGCTACGGCTCGGCATCGATCTGCCCGGCATGAAGCAGGTGTTCTACGGAATCTGCCTGCTCCTCGTCGTGATGTTCCTGCCGGACGGCGTGTGGCCCCCGCTGAAGAAGAAGCTGGGCCTTGACCGCGACACCGAAAAAAGGGGGAGCTGACCGATGGCGCTCCTCGAAGTCAGCGGCATATCCAAAAGTTTCAGCGGCCTGAAAGCCGTGCAGAACGTCACGTTCGAAGTCCCGGAAGGAAAGATCGTCGGCCTGATCGGCCCGAACGGCGCCGGCAAGACCACCTGCTTCAATATGATCGCGGGCGTTTATAAGCCGGACACGGGCACGGTTACCTTGAACGGCGTGCGTATCAACGGCAAACGTCCTGACGAAATCTGCCGCGCCGGCATCGGCCGCACCTTCCAGATCGTAAAACCGTTCGCGGGCTTGAGCGTGCTCGATAACGTGGTTGTCGGTGCCTTGAACGCCGCTTCGTCCGTGAGCGAAGCGCGCAAGAAAGCCGACGAAGTCCTTGAAATTCTAGGGTTAGCGCCCAAGCGCTTGCAGGCTGCGTCCACATTGACGCTGCCCGACCGCAAACGCCTCGAAGTTGCACGCGCGCTTGCGACCCAGCCGAAGCTGCTTCTGCTTGATGAGGTCATGGCCGGGCTTCGCCCGACCGAAGTCGATCAGATGGTCCGCGTGCTGCTCGATCTGAACAAACGCGGGCTCACGATCCTCTTGATCGAGCACGTCATGCGCGCAGTGATGGCACTTTCCGGCAACATCATCGTGCTGCATCACGGCGAACTGATTTCGCGCGGCACCCCGGACCAGATCGCAAAGGACCCGAAAGTGCTCGAATGCTATCTCGGGGAGGAAGCGCTGTGATCCTCCAGATAGATAATCTCGATCTTTTTTACGGCGATGCGCAGGCGCTGGACCGTGTTTCGCTTGAAGTCGGCAAAGGCGAACTGGTCGCCATCGTCGGTGCGAATGGCGCGGGCAAGTCTTCGCTCATCCGCACGATTGCCGGCATCGAGCGTCCGCGCGGCGGCAAGATCCACTTCAAGGGCGAAGACATCACCGGAAAGCCAAGTTACGTGGTCTGCAACCTTGGCATCGGGCAAGTCGCCGAAGGCCGCCAGATTTTCCCGTCGCTCTCGGTACAGGAAAACCTGGAGATGGGTGCGCTGCTTCCTCGCGCCCGCGCGAAGCTCGCAAGCGAAATCGAGCGCGTCTATTCGCTGTTTCCACGTCTTGCCGAACGCCGCGAGCAGTTTGCCGGCACCATGTCCGGCGGCGAACAGCAGATGCTTGCGATCGGCCGCTGTCTGATGGGCCAACCTGAACTGATCATGTTCGACGAACCGTCGCTGGGTCTCGCGCCCGCGCTGGTACAGGAGCTTTTCCAGACCATCCGCAAGTTGCGCGAAAGCGGGCTGACGGTGCTCTTGGTCGAGCAGAACGTCGCGATGTCTTTGAAACTCGCCGACCGCGGCTATGTGATCGAGAATGGCCGGATCGTGCTTTCCGGCACGGGCGAGAAGCTCTTGCACGACGATGCCGTGCGGCAGGCTTATCTAGGCGTCGCTCATTAAGTAAGGGCGCGTTCTAGCGCTCGAGTACCGCGAGCTTTTGGCCTTCCTCGACGACCGTACCTTCCTCAACAAATAGCGCTTTCACTTTCCCGCCCTGCGGAACCAGAACGGGAATCTCCATCTTCATCGACTCGAGGATGATGAGCGCACCGTCACGCCCGACCGTGCCGCCGACCGGGACTTCAATCGTCCGCACGATGCCGGTAATCTCGGATCGGACTTCGAACTCTGCCATTTTCATTTCCCGTGGCGGGTGAGTAGTCTCTCCGCAGCATTCTTGCGGCGAACCGTTTCTGTCAAGCCGCGTCACGGAAAAGCAGATGAGCTGGGAAAAAGAACTCGAAGAGCTTCGCCGCCGGGAAGAACTCGCAAAAAAAATGGGTGGCGAGGAAAAGGTGAAGCGTCATCGCGACGCCGGAAAGCTGACCGTCCGTGAGCGCATCGAACGCCTGCTCGACAAAGAAAGCTTCCATGAAGTCGGCGCCATCGCGGGCAAGGGTAGATACGGCGACAACGGCGAACTGATCGACTTTCAGCCTGCGAATTTCGTGCTGGGCCGCGGCAAAATCGACAAGCGTGCCGTCGTTGTCGGTGGCGACGACTTCACAGTGCGCGGCGGCGCCGGTGACGCCGCGATCATGCAGAAGCAGGTCCATGCCGAGCAGATGGCAAACGAGCTCAGGCTCCCCATCGTGCGTTTGATCGACGGCACCGGTGGCGGCGGTTCGGTGAAGACCATCGAAGTGCTCGGGTACACGTATCTCGCGCACAACCCCGGCTGGGATTGGGTTGTGAAGAATCTCGCGACCGTGCCGGTGGTGTCGCTAGGGTTAGGTTCGGTCGCGGGTCTTGGTGCGGCGCGTCTGGTGTCGAGCCACTACTCCGTGATGGTGCAGGGCATCTCGCAGATGTTCATCGCGGGTCCGCCGGTGGTCGCGCGCACGGGCATTACGATGACCAAGGAAGAACTTGGCGGCGCCGACATTCACGCCAAGGCCGGTGCGGTGGACGATGTCGTGGCTAGCGAAGACGAAGCGTTTGAACGTGCGCGGAAATTTCTCTCTTATCTGCCGCCCTCAGTCGATGAACTCGCGGAACGAAAGACGCCGGCCGACGATCCGAACCGCCGCGAAGAGCAGCTTTTATTGGCGGTCCCGCGTGACCGCCGCAAAGTCTACGATATGCGAAAAGTCCTGAACGCGATCGTTGATCGGGATTCGCTGTTCGAAATGTCGCGGAAGTTCGGCGGTCCGGTAATTGCCGCGCTCGCGCGCCTCGATGGCTGGCCGGTCGCGGTGATCGCGAGCGATCCGTTCTTCTATGGCGGCGCCTGGACCGCGGACGCGGCGCGCAAGGCCGAGCGCTTTATCGATCTCGCGAATACCTTTCACTTGCCGATCGTCAACTTCGTCGACGTGCCGGGTTTCATCATCGGCCCGGAAGCGGAAAAGGCAGGCACGATCCGCTATGGCGCAAAGGCGCTCGCCGCTATGTATCAGAGCGAAGTGCCGCAATGCTCGATCATGGTTCGCAAAAGTTTCGGCGTTGCCGGTGCGGGGCACATGAACCACACGCGCCTGCATTATCGCTACGCATGGCCTTCGGGTGACTGGGGTTCGTTGCCGATCGAAGGCGGCATCGAGGCGGCGTACCGTTCGGACCTCGAAGCCTCGTCCGATCCGAAGAAACTGCTTGCCGAGATCGAAGAGCGCTTGAACCGCTACCGCTCTCCGTTCCGCACCGCCGAGACCTTCATGGCGGAAGAAATCATCGACCCGCGCAATACGCGGCCGCTGCTCTGCGAGTTCGCCAATCTCGCCGCGAAACTCCGGAAGCCCGGCCCGCGTGGAGCAGCGATGCGGCCTTGAAGCGATGCATCAGCGGAAGAACAGGAACGTAGTCACAATAAAGAGCGGCACCAGGGTCAGTCCCGACCACAGCATATAGCCGAAGAAGCTCGGCATCTTGATGCCGCCGTTTCGCGCGATGGCATAAACCATGAAGTTAGGCGCGTTGCCGATATAGGTATTCGCACCCATGAACACGGCACCCGCGGAGATCGCGGTAAGCGTAAGCGCTCCGCTCGTCATAAGCTGCTGCGGGTTTCCACCGGCAAGCTCAAAGAACACAAGGTAAGTCGGAGCATTGTCCAGGAATGACGAGAGAATGCCAGTCAGCCAAAAATAGGCGACGTTGTTCGCGCTTCCGTCAGGGTTTGAAACAAGTGCAACGAGCGGTGCAAAGGCGCCGTTCTTTCCAGCCTGCAGCATCGCAAGTACCGGGATGATCGTGATGAAAATGCCGGCGAAAAGCTTGGCAACCTCCAGAATCGGACCCCACGAAAAGCCGTTCGCTTTGTGGCTTGCCTTGGGTGTGAAGCGCAACGAAACCAGCGTTACGGCGATCATCACGATGTCACGCAGCAAATTCTGCAAAGCGATCTCGGTACCCAGAATGGTAACCGTACCGAGCTTCACGCGCGCACTGAGTAAAATGGCTGCGATGATAACGCCGATCAGAACGAAATTGATGCCGCCCGCGACGCGCACCGGTTTGTCCGGTGTCGGATCCTTCTTCAGATGCCCCTCGCGCCTGTAGATGATGCTGTCGAGCGCAAAGAAGCCGACCAGCAAAACGCTGGCGCAGAATAAAGTTTCTGGAAAGAGATTCGTCGTCGTCCAGAAGAAATCGACGCCGCGCAGAAATCCGAGGAACAGCGGCGGATCGCCAAGCGGCGTTAGTGAACCGCCAATGTTGGAAACCAGAAAGATAAAGAACACGAAAACGTGGACATTGTGTTTCCGGTCGTCGTTCGCGCGCATGAGCGGACGGATCAGCACCATCGACGCGCCGGTCGTGCCGATGATGCTGGCGAGCAGGGTGCCAATGCCGAGAATCGCCGTGTTGGTGCCGGGGGATCCGTGCAAGTTGCCCGATACGACGATACCGCTCGCGACCGTAAACAGCGCAAGCAGTAACAGAATGAAGGGGATGTATTCGAGAAATGCCGTGTGCGAGAGCGCATGAACGGCAGGCGTCACGCCATAAACGAGCGCAAGCGGAACAAGAACGAGCACAGCCCAGAGCCCCGAAATTTTTCCGTAGTGATGTTCCCAGAAGTGCGGGGCCAGCAGCGGGAAAAGCGCGATCGAAAGCAGGATACCGGCAAAGGGCAGCGCCCAGGCGAGGCCGAGTGTTGCGCCGCTGATTTCGGCGGCTTCCGCTTGCGACGAGCTCACTGCAAGCAGGGCAAGGCCGAGCGCGGCAGCGCCAATTCTGTGATGCAGGTCGCGCATTTCGATCCCTCCCCCGAAGGCACTTTGATTTCTAAAACATTAGCTGCCGTAGCGTCGCGTCACAACCTTCCGCGTTGCGGCACACTGTCAATGTGCATGGATGCGAGTGGACAAGTACGGCGAAACTGGTTGAATCGCGCTCACATGGGGAACGGAAGATGAAATCGCCATTCGATATCGCAGGCAAAGTCGCGCTGATCACGGGATCGAGCCGCGGCATCGGCCGCTCGATTGCGGAGACCATGGCCGGGCTCGGCGCGAAGGTCGTGGTCTCGTCGCGCAAGGCCGACGCCTGCGAGGAAGTCGCGAAAGTCATCCGCGCCGATGGCGGCGACGCAAGCGTCATCCCCTGCAACATCTCGCGCAAGAATGAGGTCGAAGCGCTCATCAAAGGCACCAAGGATAAATACGGACGCATCGACATTCTCGTCTGCAATGCGGCGGTAAATCCTGCCTTCGGACCGATGGTGGATATTTCGGATGAAGCCTTCGACAAGATCATGGGCTCGAACGTGAAGAGCAATGTCTGGCTCTGCAATCTCGTGATCCCGGACATGGCGAAGCAAGGCGGGGGTTCGATCATCATCGTTTCTTCGATCGGCGGCCTGCGCGCCTCGCCGATGATCGGCACCTACGGCATCTCAAAGGCCGCCGACTTTGCGCTCGCGCGCAATTACGCGCAGGAATGGGGTCACAAGAACATCCGCGTGAACTGCATCGCGCCGGGTCTGATCAAGACGGATTTTGCGAAAGCACTCTGGGAAAACGAGCAGCTTCGCAAGGACCGCGAGACCAAGACACCGCTCCGCCGCATCGGCGAGCCGCATGAAATCGGCGGCGTTGCCGCGTTTCTCGCGTCACCTGCCGCGAGCTACATCACGGGTGAAGTAATCGTGGTCGATGGCGGCGTGACCATTGCGCCGTAAGCAGCACCACAAGAAAGAATAAAAAAACCCGGCCGAAAGGCCGGGTTTTTGTTTTGTCGCTATCAGCGATCAGCGCGCGTTGCCGCCGCTCGCCGTGTACTTCTTCAATTCCATCTTGGCGATGGTTTCGCGGTGTACCTCGTCCGGGCCGTCGGCGAGACGAAGCGTGCGGTTGCCGGCATAGGCTTTCGCAAGATGGAAATCCGGTGAAACGCCGGCGCCGCCATGCATCTGGATCGCGCGGTCGATCACGCGTTGCGTCATGTTCGGCGCGACCACCTTGATCATCGCGATTTCGGCGCGGGCTTCCTTATTGCCGAGCTCGTCCATCTTGTGCGCGGCATAGAGCGTGAGTAGCCGCGCCTGATCGATGTCCATGCGCGATTCCGCAATCCAGTGGCGGTTGACGCTGTGCTCGGCGATCTTCTTGCCGAAGGCGGTACGTGAAACCGCGCGCTGGCACATTGCTTCCAGTGCACGCTCGGCGGAGCCGATTGCGCGCATACAGTGATGGATGCGGCCGGGTCCGAGACGGCCTTGCGCGATTTCGAAGCCGCGGCCTTCGCCGAGCAGAATGTTCGAAACCGGCACGCGCACATCCTTGAAATCGACTTCCGCGTGGCCGTGCGGCGCGTCGTCATAGCCGAATACGTTGAGGTGACGCATCACCTTCACGCCCTTTGTCTCCATCGGTACCAGAATCATCGACTGGCGCTTGTGGGCGTCCGCGTTCGGATCGGTCTGGCCCATGAAGATTGCGATCTTGCAGCGATGATCGTTCGCGCCCGACGTCCACCACTTGCGCCCGTTGATGACGTAGTGATCGCCGTCGCGCTTGATCTCGGAGCGGATATTGGTCGCGTCGGAAGAAGCAACCGCGGGCTCGGTCATCGCGAAGCAGGAGCGGATCTTCGCGTCCATCAGCGGCTCGAGCCACTCTTTATGATGGTCCTTGGTGCCGTAGCGCAGGATCGTTTCCATGTTGCCGGTGTCCGGCGCGGAGCAGTTGAACGATTCCGGCCCGATCGGCGATCGGCCCATGATCTCGCAGATCTGGCCGTACTCGTAATTCGTCATGCCGTCTTTGTGTTCCGCTTTCGGCAGGAACAGATTCCAGAGCCCTTGCGCGCGCGCCTTCTTCTTCAGTTCGTCCATGACCGGCGGGCTTTTCCAGCGGTCGCCCTGTTCGTTGAGCTGGCGCGCATAGATCGGCTCCGCGGCATAGACGTGCTCGTCCATGAAGGCGGCGACTTTTTTCTTGTACTCGGCCGCCTTTGGCGACAGCGGAATGAACATTTTCTCTCTCCCTTATTCTTTTGCTTACGCGGCGGACTCGAAGCCGCCCATATTTCCGAATTGTTCGAGGTGATAATCGGCGTCGCCGAACTGGATGTCGATGGCGGTCGCGCGCTTGAACCAGTGGCCGACTTTTAACTCCATCGTCATGCCGATGCCGCCGTGCAACTGAATCGCCTGCTCGCCGACGAACTGTGCCGAGCGGCCGATCTGTGTTTTCGCCGCCGCCATGGTCTTGCGGCGCGTGACCGGGTCTTTCTCGTTGACCATCATGGTAGCTAAAAACGTCATGCTCTTAGCCTGTTCGGCTGCGATCAGCATTTCGACGTTGCGGTGTTGCAGCACCTGGAACGAACCGATGTTGACGCCGAACTGCTTGCGCGTGCGCAGATAATCTGTGGTCGCTTCGGTGAGCGCCGAGAAGACGCCGACCGCTTCGCCGCAGAGTGCAGCAATTCCGTCGTCCACGATCTGCTCGATCAGCGGATAGGCCGCACCTGGCTTGCCGATCACGCTATCTGCTTCGACCTTCACGCCGGAAAACTGGATTTCCGCGGCAGTTAAGCCGTCGATCGTGCGATAGCCGCGGCGCGACACGCCGTTTGCTTTCGCGTCAACAATAAACAAACCAAGTCCGTCTTTGTCGCGCGAATTACCCGAGATGCGCGCAGTGACAATAATGAAATCGGCCTGATCGCCGTTCAGCACCACACTCTTTGATCCATCCAGCGTGAAGCCGTTGCCGGCAGCTTTCGCCGTCGTCTTCACGTCAAACAGGTCGTAGCGCGACTGCCGCTCGGTATGCGCAAAGGCGCCTGTGATTTTTCCTTCGGCGATCTGAGGCAGATACTTGTTCTTCTGCGCATCCGTGCCGAAACGGCGGATGAGCCCGCCCGCAAGCACCACGGTCGGCAGATAAGGCTCGAGCACAAGCGCGTTTCCGATCGTGCTCATCACGATCATGGTCTCGACCGGCCCGCCGCCGATGCCGCCGTGTTCTTCGGCAAACGGCAGCCCGAGAATGCCGAGCTCGGCAAATTGCTTCCAGATTTCGCGGCTCCAGCCGTCCGCGCTTTCCAGAATCTTTTTGCGCCGCTCGAAGTCGTATTTGTCGCCGAGCAGACCTTCGATGCTGTCTTTGAGTAACTGCTGCTCTTCCGAAAACTCGAAATCCATACGCTTGTTCTTTCTTGTCTCGCCCCGGCCTTAGAGGCCGAGGATCGCTTTCGCGATAATGTTCTTCTGAATCTCGTTCGATCCGCCGTAGATCGAGACCTTGCGATAGTTGAAATAGATCGGCGCGAGCGGTCCGGCGTAATCCGGGCCGACCGGCAGTTCGTTGGAGCCGTTCGCATCTTCGTCCGCAAACGGCAGGGCGAACGGTCCCACGACCTCCATCAATAAATCCGTGATGTTCTGCTGAATTTCTGAGCCCTTGATCTTCAGGATCGAAGACGCCGGGTCCGGCTTGTTGTCGCGGCGCTTGCCTTCAGCGGCAACTACACGCATCTGCGTCATCTCCAGCGCCTTCAGTTCGACCTCGATCTGCGAAATCTTCGCACGGAAGCGAGGGTCCTCCATCATCGGCTTGCCGCCGGAAACTTCGAGCTTCGCCAATTCTTTCAGGCGGCGGACACGTTCCTTGGAAATGCCGACGCGAGCGATGCCGGTGCGCTCATTGCCGAGCAGGAACTTCGCATAATCCCAGCCACGGTTTTCTTGGCCGACGAGATTCTCGTAAGGCACCTTCACGTTATCGAAGAATACTTCGTTCACTTCCTTGCCGCCGTCGATCAGTTGAATCGGGCGGACTGTGATTCCCGGCGTCTTCATGTCGCAAAGAATGAACGAGATGCCTTCCTGCTTTTTCGCTTTCGTGTCGGTACGCGCGAGCACGAAAATCCAGTCTGCGTATTGCGCGAGCGTGGTCCAGGTCTTCTGACCGTTGATGATCCAAAAATCACCTTCGCGCACGGCCTTGGTGGAAAGACCTGCGAGATCGGAGCCGGCGCCCGGCTCCGAGAAACCCTGACACCACCAGTCGTCGATGTTGGCGATGCGCGGCAGAAAACGCTTCTTCTGTTCTTCCGAACCGAATGCTGCGATCACCGGGCCGACCATGCTGACGCCGAAGGGCAGCGGATCGGGCGCGGGCGCACGCTGCAACTCTTCTAGGAAGATGTACTTCTGCACCGGCGTCCAGCCGGTGCCGCCATATTCCTTCGGCCAGTTCGAAACCGCCCAGCCTTTCTTGTTCAGGATACGCTGCCAGTTGACGATGTCGGCCTTTTCCAGCTTGCGGCCTTCGATCAGTTTCTGCTGCGTATCCGCGGGCACGTTCTTCTTGAAGAAGTCGCGCACTTCGTCGCGAAACGCGATTTCTTCCTTGGTGAAATTCAGATCCATCTTCGCGCTCCCGCGTTACTGGATTTCGAACAGGCCGGCTGCACCCATGCCGCCGCCGACGCACATCGTGACCACGCCGTATTTCGCTTTGCGGCGCTTGCCTTCGATCAACACATGGCCCGCAAGACGCGCACCGGTCATGCCGTAAGGGTGGCCGACCGCGACAGAACCGCCCGAGACATTGAGCTTCTCCGGGTCGATGCCGAGTTTGTCGCGGCAATAGATCACCTGCACCGCGAACGCCTCGTTCAGTTCCCAGATGTCGATGTCATCGACCTTGAGGCCGTGACGCTTCAGGAGACGGGGGATCGCAAACACCGGCCCGATGCCCATTTCGTCCGGCTCGCAGCCGGCCGCGACGAAGCCACGGAAAATGCCAAGCGGCTTCAGGCCCTTCTTGGCGGCGGTTTCTGCGCTCATGATGACGGCAGCGCTGGCGCCATCCGAGAGTTGGCTCGCGTTGCCGGCGGTAATCGAGCCGCCTTCACGCACGGGCTTCAGCGCGGCAAGACCTTCTGCAGTGGTCTCGGGGCGTGGGCCTTCGTCCTGCGAAAGCGTGATGTCTTTGTAGGAAACTTCCTTGGTTGTTTTGTCGACGACGGCCATCTTGGTCGAGATCGGTGCGATCTCTTCTTTGAAGCGGCCGCCCTGCTGTGCGCTTGCGGTGCGGCGCTGGCTTTCCAGCGAATATTCGTCCTGCGCCTCGCGCGAAATGTTGTAGCGCTTGGACACCACTTCGGCGGTGTCCAGCATCGCCATGTAAACGTCGCCCTTCATTTTCTTCAGTTCGGGATCGACCGCGTGAAACATATTCATCTTATCGTTCTGCACGAGGCTGATCGATTCGCCGCCGCCGCCGACCGCGACCTCGACGCCGTCGAAAATCACCGAACGCGCGGCAAGCGCGATCGCCTGCAAGCCGGAGGCGCATTGACGGTCGATGGTGGTGCCCGCGACCGACACCGGCAAACCTGCGCGCAGCAGCGCCTTGCGCGCGATGTTGCCGCCGGTCGCACCTTGCTGGAGCGCGGTGCCCATCACCACGTCCTCGACTTCGGCGCCGTCGATGCCGGCACGCTTCACGGCGTGCTCGATGGCATGGCCGTAGAGGGTCGCGCCTTCGGTGTTGTTGAAAGCGCCGCGATAGGCTTTGCCGATCGGGGTGCGGGCGGTGGAGACGATGACGGCCTCACGCATTTTCATTTCCTCACTGTTTGGACGCGCCCGCGCTTTGGGGCGGATTCTGCTGTTTCATAGCTTGGTATTTGCGGCGCTCTTCCTCCACAAGCTCTTTCTTGGAGAGCTTGCCGACCGAAGTCATCGGAAGTGCCTCGCGAATTTCAACCGATGCGGGCATCTCGTGTTTGCCGACCTTGTCGGCGAGAAATTCCCTAACGGCTTCAAGGGTCAGCGGCGCAGCGCCTGCGCGCATCTTGATGAAAGCTTTGGCCGCTTCGCCGCGATAGTCGTCCGGCACCCCGATCACGATAACGCCTTCGATATCCGGATGCTCGAACAGCGCGTGTTCGATCACGCTCGGATAGACGTTGAAGCCGCCCGAGATGATCATGTCCTTCTTGCGGTCCACGAGATAGAGCCAGCCGTTTTCGTCCATGTAGCCGATGTCGCCGGTGAGAAAATATCCATCCTCGACGAAAGCGGCTTTGGTTTCTTCCGGCTTGTTCCAGTAGCCCGCGAACACATTCGGGCCTTTGATGCGCATCTCGCCGGTCTCACCAAAAGGAAGCGTGCGCGTTGGTTCGTCGAGTGCGACGATATCCATATAAAGTCCCGGCAGCGGCAGACCGATGGTGCCGGGCGGCGTGTCGCCGTCATAGGGCTGGTTGGTGCCGGCAGGTGCTGTTTCCGTCATGCCCCAGCCGCCGCGCAGCGAAATGCCCGTGAGCTTCTTGAAGCGGTCGAATACTTCGACCGGCAGCGGCGCGCCGCCTGAAGCGCACATCGAGAGCGAAGACAAGTCGCGCTTTTCCAGGCCCGGCGCGGAAGTGAGCGCAATCCAGATCGTCGGCACGGCGGGAAAGTAATTCGCCTTCTTCTCTTCAATGTCGCGGAACGTGGTTTCTACATCGAAGCGCGGGCGCAACATACACTCGTTGCCCTGATCGATCGCGCGCAGGAAGACCGAGCTCAGCGCATAGATATGAAAGAGCGGCAATACGATGATGACCTTCTCGCCGGATTTCACCTCCCGCTGCGCTTCCGCCCAGTTGCGGTAGATCGAGTTGGTGGAAGTGAGATTCCGATGTAGGAGCATCGCGCCTTTTGGCAATCCGGTCGTGCCGCCGGTGTATTGCAGGAGCGCGATGTCGTCCTCTTTTACGTGTGGCCACTTTGCCGGAGGCGAGGCGAGGGTGAGCAAGTTTTTCAGCGTGATGGAGCGGCCGTTAGCGGGGATCGCGTCATATTGAATTGGCGCCGGGCCGAATTCTGCGTCGTCGCCGATAATCAAATGATCGAGTAATCCTTCGGCGTCGAGTTTCAGCGCCCGCGTGACCATGCCCGAAAAGTTCGTCGTCACCATGATCCGCGCGCCGGAGTCTTTCAGCTTGTGCGCAAGCTCACGCTCGGCATCCAGCGGCGACATATGCACGACACGGCCACCGGCCTTGAGCACCGCAAAAAACAGGATCGGATGAACCGGCGTATTCGGCAAATAAAGTCCGACCGCTGTTCCCTGCTTCACGCCAAGCGACATTAAACCCGCTGCCGCGCGAGAAACGAGATCGTGAAGTTCTTTATATGTTGTGCGCTTGTCGCGATATTCGAGCGCATAGTTGTTCGGGTAAGTCGCGACGGCGCGGTCGAATAATTCGTTGACCGTGCCGGCACGGACCGGTGCCGCCGGGTCCACGCCCGCGGGATAAGATTTTTCCCAAGGGTAGGGGCGGCTGTAGGTCATGACGCCTTCTTCATCTCGGTTGCGAGTGAAGCGAAGGTCTTGCCTTCGTTTGCAAGCCGGTCGAGCAGTTTCGCTGGCTCAAGCGACGTGTCGCCGCTTTCTTTTGCGTAATGTGCGAGCCGGTCACGGACGTGCTTCAGCCCAACTGTATCTGCATAATGCATCGGCCCGCCGCGCCACACCGGCCAGCCGTATCCATAGAGCCAGATCACGTCGACATCGCCGGGGCGCGACGCGATACCTTCTTCCAGAATCCGCGCGCCCTCGTTGATCATCGGATAAATCGTGCGCTCGATGATTTCCTGTTTTGAGATCGGGCGGCGCGTAATTCCTTTTTTCGCTGAAGCATCGAGAATGATCTTCTCGACTTCCGGATCCGGGATCGGGGTCCGCGAGCCCTTCTCATATATATAGTAGCCTTTGCCGGTTTTCTGGCCGAAGCGCCCAGCCTCCGCGAGCGTGTCGGCAACCTCGTTGCGCTCACCGCGCGCACGGCGGATGCGCCAGCCGATATCGATGCCGGCAAGATCGCCCATCGCAAATGGGCCCATCGGAAAACCGAACTCGGTGGTGGCTGCATCCACTTCCTGCGGCAGCGCGCCTTCGAGCACCAGGCGGTCCGCCTGCACGCCGCGGCGATGCAGCATCCGGTTACCGACAAAGCCGTAACAAACCCCAACAACCACGGGCACTTTTGCGATTTTGCGGCCGATCGTGATCGCGGTCTGGATCGCGTCGAGCGCGCTTTTCTCGCCGCGCACGATCTCCAAGAGCTTCATGATGTTCGCGGGGCTGAAGAAGTGCATCCCGATCACATCCTGTGGACGAGAGGTCGAGTTTGCGATTTCGTTCACGTCGAGCGTGGACGTGTTGGTGGCGAGGATCGCGCCCTTCTTCGTGATCTTGTCGAGCTTGCCGAAGATTTCTTTTTTCAGGCCCATTTCCTCGAACACGGCTTCGATCACCATGTCGGCGTCCTTGGTGCCTTCCAGACCGACCGCACCTTTGATGAGGCCCATCCGCTTTTCGACGTCCGCCTCGGACATACCGCCGCGCTTCGCGGTGTTCTCGTAATTCGTGCGAATTTTTGCGAGACCGTTCTTCAGAAACTCGTCGGTCGTTTCGATCAGTGTCACCGGAATGCCGGCATTCGCAAAACACATCGCAATGCCGCCGCCCATGGTGCCGCCGCCGATCACGGCGGCCTGCTTCACTTCGCGCGCCTTGGTGTCGGCGGGCATATCGAGCACTTTGGTCGCTTCGCGCTCCGCGAAGAAAGCGTGACGCTGTGATTTTGACTCGTCCGTGACCAGAAGCTCGATGAATTTGTTGCGCTCGCGCTTGATCGCTTCTTCGAACGGAACGTCGAGCGTCCATTTAACGGCTTCAGCCGCGGCCATCGGCGCTTTCAAGCCCTTGTTGCGGCCGACCGCTTTTGCCGCGATCTCATTATACTGGTCAGGGTTCTTGCGGATGTCGGCGAGCTTCTCGTCCATCTTGCTCGCGCGCTTCAGCGGCATTTTCTCCGCGAGCACTCTCATTGCGAAAGCTATAGCACCGGCGGTCAGGTCGCCTTCGATGATTTCATCGACCAAGCCGTCTTTTAGCGCTTGGCTTGCCGAAACCGGATTTCCGGAAAGAATAATCGGCAGCGCTTTCTCCACGCCGATCAAGCGCGGCAGACGCTGCGTGCCGCCGGCACCCGGAATGAGGCCGAGTTTGATTTCCGGAAGACCGAGCTTCGCGTCTTTGCTTGCGACGCGATAATTGCAGCCGAGCGCGACCTCCAAACCGCCGCCGAGTGCAGTGCCGTGGATCGCGGCAACCGTCGGCTTCGACACGTTATCGATGTCGGTGATCGCCTCGATCAGGCTTGGTGCCATCGGCGGCTTCCCGAATTCGGTGATGTCTGCGCCCGCGATGAACGTGCGGCCCGCGCAGGTAAGCACGATCGCCTGCACGCTCGCGTCGGCATCCGCTTCCTTGAAAAGTTTCTGCAAGCCCGCACGCACCGCGTGCTTCAGCGCGTTCACGGGTGGATTGTCGACGGTGATAACGGCAATAGCGCCTTCGCGGCGCAGCGTAACTGGATCGCTCACTTTGGTTTCCTTGACGTTTCCCGGTTGTCTTTTCTTTTGCCCGGAGCGTAGCGGATTTTTGCCTTGCTGCGAGCCGTCCCCCTCTCAAGGCACTTCTGCAGCGCCCAAAGGGCAATTCCGCTTTGCGGAACATTGTTCTGCATTCTTGACGCGAAAGCTAGAAAGTGGTCGCATCGAAGTCAATCAAGTTCGCGCATAAGAGCAGGGGCTTAGGCGTGCATAGTCCGAATGCAGTAGCAAAGCGTACCGACAGTCAGTTCACAGAACTCGACGAAGGCAACGACCGCAAATTTGTTGTGGCGCTGGCGCGCGGTCTGGATGTGCTGCGCGCATTCACGCCGGGCGAATGGCTGCTCGGCAACAACGAGATCGCCGAACGCACGGGTCTGCCGAAGACCACGATTTCGCGTTTGACCTATACCCTCACCAAGCTCGGCTATCTCACGCACGTGGAGCGGCTTGGCAAATATTCGCTGGCACCCGCGGCGCTCTCCATCGGCTATTCGACGCTCGCGAACCTGCGCATCCGTCAGGTCGCGCGCAAACAAATGCAGGAGTTTGCGAATTATGCCGGCGCTTCCGTCGCGCTCGGCAGCCGCGACCGGATGCATTTGATTTACATCGAGCATTGCCGCTCGAAATCCGACGGCCTGCTGCGCCTCAACCTCGGCTCGCGCATTCCGATTGCGACCACTGCGATGGGCCGCGCGCTGATCGCGGCACTTCCGGAGGACGAGCGCGATTGGCTCATGGGCCACATCAAGCGTCATGCTGCGGAAAACTGGCCGCATGTGAAAGCCGGGATTGAAAAAGCGATCCGCGATCTTGCCGAGCTTGGTTTCACCACTTCGTTCGGCGATTGGGAAAAAGACGTGTTCGCCGTCGGCGTGCCGTTGATTCCGCCGGATGACTCGGGCGTCTACGCATTCAATTGCGGCGCCAATGTCTATCAAACGTCGCGAGAGAAGCTCGAAGGGGAAGTCGGGCCGCGTCTCGTGAATCTCGCAAAGAACATAGAAGCCGCAATAAGCGGCGGTTAATGGAAGAAACGCGTTAGCCAGGGGAAGGCAAGTGAAGAGCAGGGAAGAACTGCATCGTCGCTTTGATCCGCGATGATGGATATGCGTGTAGCCGAAAGCTCGGCGTCAAACGCAGCAAGGCAATCGAAAGCGGCCCGCACCATTCTTTCGGTGAAGAATGTAGGCGTGCGTTTCGGCGGCATCATTGCGCTGGACGGAATCTCCTTCGATCAGAGTGAAGGCACAATTCTCGGCCTGATCGGCCCGAACGGCGCCGGCAAAACCACGATGTTTAACTGCCTGAGCCGGCTCTACACGCCGAACTCGGGCGACATCGCCTTCGACGGAAAGTCCATTCTCAAGCTCGCTCCGCATCATATCGCGGGTCTTGGTATTGCGCGCACATTCCAGAATCTCGCGCTCTTTAAGAACATGACCGTGCTCGACAACATCAAGGTCGGGTTTCATCCTGTCACGAAGAGCGACTATTTCAGCGATTCCTTCAGATTGCCGTGGGTCCGAGAACAGGAGCAAGAGATCGACGCGCAGGCGCGCGGCATTGTCGATTATCTGGAGCTTCGCAAAGTCGCCGACACGCTGGTGTCGGGCCTGCCGATCGGCACGCAGAAGCGCGTCGAACTGGCGCGAGCACTTGCAGCCAAGCCCCGCTTGTTGCTGCTTGACGAACCCGCGGCCGGTCTAACGCATCACGAAGTCGGAGAACTGGGCGATCTGATCAAGCAGATCAGGGACGATCGCGGTGTCACCGTGCTGCTGGTCGAGCATCACATGAGCTTGGTGATGTCGATTTCCGACAAGGTCGTAGCCCTCGATTTCGGCAAGAAGATCAGTGAAGGCACGCCCGCCGAAGTGCAGAAGGACCCGGAAGTGATCCGCGCGTATCTCGGGAGCGGCAAGAAATGAGCACGCCCTTACTCAGCGCGAAGAATCTGCGCGCCTTCTATGGTCCGACGCAAATCCTCTACGACCTCAATTTCGATATGCATACCGGCGGCATCACCACGCTATTGGGTGCGAACGGTGCTGGAAAGACCACGACGTTGCGTGCGCTTTCCGCAATGGTGAGAACCAGCGGCGAAATCCGCTTCGACGGCAAGCTGATCTCCAACAAGGAAACCGCCGACATCGTTCGTCTCGGGGTTGCTCATGTGCCGGAGGGCCGCGGCACCTTCGTGCGGCAGACGGTCGAGGAAAACCTGCAACTCGGCGGCATCACGCAACCGGCGAGCCAGATTTCCGCCGATGTGGAGCGGGTTTTCACTTATTTTCCGCGGCTGAAGGAGCGCTTCCGCCAGCAGGCCGGCACGCTTTCCGGCGGCGAGCAGCAGATGCTTGCGATCGGCCGCGCGCTGATGCTGCGGCCGAAAGTGATGCTCTTGGACGAGCCTTCCTTCGGCCTTGCGCCGCTGATCGTGCAGGAGATGTTCGAGATCCTCCGCACCCTAAACAAGAAGGAAAAGGTCTCGATGTTCCTGGTCGAGCAGAACGCTTCGCTTGCACTCGAACTCGCCGATCATGCTTATCTTTTGGAGACCGGCCGCGTCGTGATGTCGGGCCCGGCAAAACAACTGAGCGCGGATGAAAGCATCCGCCGCGCCTATCTCGGTTACTGAGGAAGAACGATGGAACAAGTCGTACAGCAAATCATCGGCGGCCTCGCCACCGGCGCGATCTATGCCTGCATCGCGCTCTCCATCGTGATGATCTACCAGGCCATCGACCATCTGAATTTCGCGCAAGGCGAAATGGCGATGTTTTCGACCTATATCGCCTGGCAGTTGATGCAGTGGGGCGCGCCCTATTGGGGCGCCTTCTTCATCACCATCGCAATCTCGTTCGTGCTTGGCTACGTAATCGAACGCACCGTGTTCAAGCCGGTGCACAACGCGCCTGTGCTTAGCCACATCGTGATCTTTATCGCGCTATTTGCGATCATCAATTCGATGGCGGGCTTCATCTGGGAGTTTACGATCAAGCCGTTCCCGACGCCGTTCGGCACCAAGTCCGTGCTCGGCGAAGGCTTATTGAGCGCGCATGGCGCGGGTATGATCGCAGTGACCGGCGTCATGCTGGGTATGCTCTACCTTTTCTTCCGCTACACCCGCGTCGGTCTCGCGATGCGCGCAGCCTCCGCAAACCCTGATTCTGCGCGTCTTGTCGGCATCCGCGTCGGCTTCATGAATGCGCTCGGCTGGGGCATGGCGGCGGCAATCGGGGCCGTGGCCGGCATGATGATTGCGCCAGTCGTCTTCCTAGAGCCGAACATGATGGTGACGATCCTGCTTTATGGCTTTGCCGGTGCGGTCGTCGGCGGACTGACAAGTCCCGGCGGCGCGGTGTTCGGCGGTTTTGCAGTCGGCGTGATCGAGAACCTCGCATCTTTCGTGCCGCATTTCGGCGCGGAGATGAAGCTTTCCATCGCGCTTGCGCTGATCATTCTTGTGCTGACGCTGAAGCCCAGCGGCCTCTTCGGCCGTAGAATCGTGAGCCGGGTGTAGCGTCATGAAAACGAGCACGCCCGTCACATCCGTCATCGCCGCGATCGGCGCGACCGTCATTACGCTTGCCCAGAACTGGAAGCTCGCCGGATTTATTTTAGTCTTGATCGCCGGCGCGATCTTCCCGCTTTGCGCGTCCGGCGTTTTCACGTTCCAGATCACGCAGCTTCTGATCTATGCGATTGCGATTGCGGGATTGAACTTGCTCACCGGCTTCAACGGCCAGTTCTCGCTGGGCCACAGCGCTTTCTACGCCATCGGCGCTTACGTCTCGGCCGTCTTGATGACACAGCTCGATATGCCGTTCTATCTGACGATCCCGATTGCGGCGGCGGTCTGCTTTGTGTTCGGCTTTCTGTTCGGCCTTCCCGCATTGCGCCTCGAAGGCATTTATCTCGCACTTGCGACCTTCGCGCTCGCCATCGCTACCCCGCAGATTTTGAAATTCAAGCCGGTCGAGCATCTCACCGGCGGCGTGCAGGGCTTGGCGCTTTTTCACTTAAAGCCTGAAGCGCCGTTCGGACTCCCCTTCGATCAGGATCAATGGACGTTCTACGTGACCTTCGCGGTGACAATCCTGATGTTTTTTCTTGCCTTCAGTCTCGTGAATAGCCGCTCGGGCCGCGCGATGAAGGCGATCCGCGACAACCATATTGCGGCAAAGGTGACGGGCATCGACCTTTCGCTGTTCAAAACGCTTACCTTCGGTGTAAGCGCGCTATTCACAGGCGTGGCTGGCTCACTCAGCGCCTTGCTGATCGCTTTCGTCGCACCCGATAGCTTTCAGATCACGCTAGCAATCGCGATCTTCGTCGGCATGGTGGTCGGCGGCGTCGGCTGGATTCCGGGCGCATTCCTCGGCGCTCTGTTTATTCTTTTCGTTCCGAATATCGCCGAGCACATCGCATTCGGGCTTTCGGCTTTCTTCGATCTGATCCGCAAAGTCATTCCATTCTTTCCAAGCATCGGCGAGCAGAGTGCAAAGGGCCTGACCGGAACGGTCTATGGCGTATTTCTCATTCTGCTCATCTACGTAATGCCGTCCGGCCTTGCCGGATTGCTTCGACTGGCCGTGCAGCGTCTCGCGCGAGCGAGAAGCTGAACGGTCTTTTCCCCAAGGGAGGTAACAATGAAGACCAAGAAATACGGCAAGAAATACGGGATGATCCCCGCGCTCGCGCTGGGCTTCGCCGTGGCAATGGCCGGCTCCGCCTTCGCCCAGACACCGGGCGTGACGGATAAGGAAATCAAGATCGGCAATATCAATCCGTATAGCGGACCCGCTTCCGCTTACGGCACGATCGGCAAATCGATCGCCGCTTACTTCAAGATGGTGAACGCCGAAGGCGGCATCAACGGCCGCATGGTCAACTTCATCTCTTACGACGATAGCTACTCGCCGCCGAAGGCGCTCGAACAGGTGCGTAAGCTCGTAGAATCCGACAACGTGCTCCTGGTGTTCCAGCCGCTCGGCACGCCCGGCAACACCGCGATCCAGGGTTATCTCAACGGCAAGAAAGTGCCGCAGCTCTTTGTCGCGACCGGCGCCACCAAGTGGGGTGACCCGAAGAAGTTCCCGTGGACCATGGGCTGGCAGCCCAACTACCAGAGTGAAGGCCGCATCTATGCCGCCTACATTCTGAAAAACCATCCGAACGCGAAGATCGGCGTGCTCTATCAGAACGACGACTACGGCAAGGATTATGTTAAGGGCCTGAAGGATGGTCTCGGCGCGAAAGCCAAGACCATGATCGTCTCCGAGCAGCCTTACGAAGTCGCCGATCCGACCGTCGACAGCCAGATCATCGCGCTGAAGGCGTCGGGCGCCGACGTACTCTTCAATGCGACCACGCCGAAATTCGCGGCGCAGTCGATCAAGAAGATGGCGGAGATCAGCTGGAAGCCGGTTCATTTCCTGAATCAGGTTTCGAACTCGGTTGGCGGCGTCATCAAGCCGGCAGGTGCTGAAAATGCCGACGGCATCTTCTCCACCGGCTATCTGAAGGATCAGCTCGACCCGCAGTGGAAAGACGATCCGGGCATGAAGAAGTGGTTCGCTTTCATGGATAAGCACTATCCGGACGGCGACAAGACCTCGAGCTTCAACACCTACGGCTACACGGTCGCGCAGAACCTTCATAAGGTGCTGCTGGCCGCCGGTAAGAACTTGACCCGCGAGAACGTCATGAAGGCTGCGGCCAGCATGAAGGATGTCGATCTCGATCTTTTGCTGCCGGGTATCAAGATCAATACCAGCGCGACGGACTTCTATCCGATCGAACAGCAGCGGATGATGAAATTCAACGCGAAGGAAAATCGCTGGGATTTCTTCGGCGAGATCCTGTCGGGCGAAGTGCGCGGCAGCTAAACGCTCCGCATCCACGATACGCATATATAAAGACTCCCCGCCGCGAGGCGGGGAGTTTTTCGTTTTTTGGCAACGCTTCGTTAGCCTTAACGAATCCGGAATCCTTACCGGAGTTCCTAATTTGCATCGTGACAAAGCTAACAATTCGTAGTTCCGCAATTAGCAGCTTCTTCAACAATGATTGCTACAAGAAACGCGGGCGTACTGTGCCTTGCGTGTAGAATTCATGCGAACCGCAGTGTGAGCCAAAGAAGAATGATGCCGCAACATTGCGGCGAGGCCAGGGGACTGCGTTCGCTAGATGTCGTTGATCGTCATCGTAGATGACCGGATTACGAACCGGAACATTTTTGCGAAGCTCGCCACTTCGATCGAAGAGGGCGTGGCCGTTCGCGCGTTCGGCGATCCGCTCGAGGCGCTCGACTGGCTCAAGGACAATACGCCGGATCTCGTCGTCACCGACTACAAGATGCCGAACATCGACGGCGCCGAATTCGTGCGCCGCTTTCGCCAGCTTCCCGAATGCGCCGACGTTCCGGCGGTCGTCATCACCGTCTATGAAGAGCGCTCGCATCGCATCAGCGCACTCGAAGCCGGTGCCACCGACTTCCTTCAGAGCCCGGTCGATCACCACGAATTTCTGATCCGCGCACGCAACCTGTTGCAGCTCCGCAAGCAGCAGCTCGTAATCAAGAGCCGCGCGACCGAGCTCGAGCGTGAGCTCATGGACTCGGAACGCTTCCGCAAGGAAATGCTGCGCGACAGCCGTGAGCGCCTGGCACAGGTCATCGACACCGTTCCCGCGCTGATTAGCGCGACCGACAAGGACGGACGCTGCGTATTCCTGAATGCGTTCACCGCGAATTTCTATGGCGTCGATGCAGCGCAGGCGAGCGGCAAAACCGCGGCCGAGATTTTCGGTTCGAACTTCGGCCCGCAGAGCGCGGGCCTCGATCGCGTCGTCTTCGAGAACGGCAAAGGTCTGCCGAGCTATGAAGAAGAGATCGTCGACCGTGCCGGCAGCCGCCATGTATTCCTGACCACGAAATCCCCGCTGCGCGACCGCGCCGGCAAGGTCATCAACGTGCTCACGACCTCGCTCAACATCACCGAGCGCAAGCAGGCCGAAGAACATCTCCATCACCTCGCCCATCACGATCCGCTTACCGGCTTGCCGAACCGTACTTACTTCCATGACAACGTGCGAAAGCAAATTGCGCGCACGCGCCGCGGCGACAAGCAGTTCGCAGTACTTCTGCTCGACCTCGACCGTTTCAAGGGCGTCAATGACGTTCTCGGCCATCATCAGGGCGACCAGTTGCTCAAGGCTGTTTCGCAGCGTCTTTGCAACTCGGTTCGCGAAACCGATATTGTCGCGCGCCTCGGCGGCGACGAGTTCGCGATCCTGCAGACCGAGATCGGCCGCACCGACGATGCGGTGACGCTCGCGGAAAAGATCATCAAGGCACTGGAACAGCCCTTCGAACTCGAAGGCCAGGAAATCAGCGCTACGGCGAGCATCGGCATTACCGTGCATCCGACCGACGGCGTCGATGTCGATGCGCTCTTGAAGAACGCCGACCTTGCGATGTATCAGGCCAAGGCCGAAGGCCGGAATGCCTGGCGCGTCTTCGCGACCGATATGCACACCAACGCGCGCGAAGCGATCGTGTTGGAGAGCGATCTGCGACAGGCGCTTGCGAAGAAGCAGTTCCTGCTCAACTACCAGCCGCAGATCGATCTGCGCTCAGGTCATATCATCGGCGCGGAAGCGCTGCTGCGTTGGCGCCGTCCGGGCTCCGGTCTGGTACGTCCGGCCGAATTCCTGCCGCTCGCGGAGGAAAACGGCCTAATCGTTCCCATCAACGAATGGGTGCTGATCGAAGCCTGCGAACAGGCGAAGATCTGGGCCAAGGATCACCCCGGCTTCCGCATCGCCGTGAACCTCTCGCCCGTGCAGTTCCGCAAGCAGGACATTCGTCAGCACGTACTCGACGCGCTTGAAAAAACGGGCCTTGATCCGCGCTCGCTCGAACTCGAGTTGACCGAAAGCATCCTGATGCAGAACCCGGAATCGGCCGCGAACGACGTTCGCTTCTTGCAGGAAAAGGGCATCACCTTCTCGATCGACGATTTCGGCGTCGGCTATTCTTCGCTCTCTTACGTGAAGACCTTGCCGGTCGATCGCCTCAAGATCGATCAGGGTTTCATCCGCAACGTCAACACGGATCCGAACGACGCTGCGATCGTGCGCGCCATCATCAATCTCGGCCACAGCCTGAACCTCAAAATCATGGCCGAGGGTGTCGAGACCGCAGAACAACTCGCTTTCGTGCGCAGCGAAGGTTGCGACGAAGTGCAGGGTTTCTATTTCAGCCCGCCGGTACCGGCGGAGGATTTCGCTTTCCTGTTCAACCAGCAGAATTTGCTGGCGCGAACGGCGTAAGGGACACGCCATGACCGCAGCCGCAAAACCCCGCTTCTCGCTAATTGGTTTCCTCAAGAGCCGTCTCAAGAATCGTCCCGACGGCGAGCACGAGATGGTCGTCAACCGCGTTGTTATCAGCGCGTTGATCCTTTTGTATCTCGGCGGCGCGGCGATGTTCGGTTCGGTGATCCCGCACGAAGCCGTGCTCCTGACCACGCTGTTCTTCGGTATTTCCTTCGCCTTCCTAGCGCATATGCTCTACCAGCCGGGCGTATCCGTACCTCGCCGCGTAGTCGCGATGTTCTCGGATCTCGGCTTTCTCTCGTGGGGTATTCACGCGGGCGACGAAGCGCTTTCGCTGCTTTATCCAATCTACCTTTGGGTCATCTTCGGCAACGGCTTCCGCTTCGGCCTGAAATATCTGTTCGGTGCCATGGTTGTCGCGGTCGCCGGGTTCTCAGCGGTTGTCGCGACGACCGAATACTGGGCGCTTCACACCAAGCTCGCTTATGGCTTGATCGGTGGCCTTGTGATTCTGCCGCTCTATGCCGCGACACTCATCAAAAAGCTGCAGGCTGCGAAGAACGAAGCCGAGCAGGCGAATAAGGCAAAGAGCCTGTTTTTGGCCAGCGTCAGCCACGAATTCCGCACGCCGTTGAATGCCGTAATCGGCATGAGCGATATGCTGCGCGACACCAAGCTGAATGCCGAACAGCTCGACATGACACAGACGATCCGTGGTTCCGCGCGCGCGCTGCTCGCCCAGATCAACGACATTCTGAACTATTCGCGTATCGAAGCCGGCCAGATGCCGGATCAATCCGTTGATTTCGATCTACACACCGTCATGGGGCAGGTGCGTTCCATGCTGGTCGCGCAGGCCAAAGAAAAAGGCGTTCGGCTTTCGCTCCATGTCGCGCCGCAGACGCCGTTTCTGCTGCACGGAAATTCGCGTGCCCTGCATGATGTGCTGACCAACCTCACGGCCAATGCCGTGAAATTCACCGACCGCGGCAACATCGCGATCTCGGCCGGCGCGCTCGAACAGAAAGACGGTTCGGTCCGCCTCCGCTTGGAAGTCACCGATACCGGCATCGGCATTGCCGAGAGCGCGCGCGAAAAAATCTTCCAGAGTTTTACCCAGGCGGACGAGACGATCGTGGACCGCTTCGGCGGCACGGGCCTCGGTCTTGCGATCGTGAAACAGCTTGTCGAGCGTCAGGGCGGCACGATCGGCGTGGACAGCAAGGCCGGCGAGGGCAGTACCTTCTGGTTCGAGCTTAACTATCGCGTCTGCGCGACCGAAGGCGACAACGCAATTCCCGATCTCTCCGACGCGCGCGTGATCATGCTTTCGCGCAACAACGAGAGTACCGAACAGATCGAGAGCCTGCTCGAAGCCGCAGGCGTCACGCCCGAGATCGCCCGTACTCCGGGTCAGGCCTGCGATCAGATTGCATTGCCGGAAGGAAGCGGCATTCGCCGCACGATCGTGATTGTCGATGACGAACAGTTGCAGCCCGATTTGGCGACGATCGGCGCCACATTGAACAAAATGCACCACGGCACGAATATGTCCGTCGTGCTGCTCACGCAAAATCCGTCCACGGGTATGCTGCCGCTGCCCGAGCGTTTCGACTTCGTGTCTTATCTCGGCAAGCCTGCGGATGTGCAGATGCTCGGAGCAGTACTCCGGATTGCCAAAGCGGGCGATGCCGCCGGCGTCGACGAAGAAGGCAATGTCGAGCGCGAGCGGCCGGCACGGAAACTTTCGATTCTGGTCGCGGACGACAATCGCACCAACCAGAAGGTCATCGGCAAGATTCTCGAGCGCGCCGGCCATGATGTCAGCATCGTTGATAACGGCGAACAGGCGCTTGATGCGATGCAGGCGAGGGCCTTCGATATTGCGTTGATGGACGTCAATATGCCGGTTCTGAACGGTATCGAGGCGACCAAACTTCATCGCTTCGCGTCGCTAGGCAAGTCGAGGCTTCCGATTGTCGCGCTCACCGCCGACGCCACGCCGGAAACCAAGCAGCGTTGCGAAGAAGCGGGCATGGACGCCTGCGTAATCAAGCCGATCGAGCCCGCGCGCCTTCTGAACATCGTCGAATCGATCGTCGGCGAGAAGCAGATCAGCGACGAACAGGCATTCACGGAAAGCGAGACCGTGAAGCGCATCACGTCGCATCCGAAATTCAAGTCGTCGGACGCATCTTCGATCGATCTGCGTGCGCTTGCCGATCTCGAGGCGCTCGGCGGCACCAAGTTCGTCGATGAGCTGATCGCGGATTTCAACCGCGATACCGAAGCGCTGCTGGTCGATCTGAAAGAATCGGCGAAGTCCGGCGACGTAACCGCGTTCCGCGAGCAATTGCACGCGATGCGCAGCGGTGCCGCGAATATCGGTGCGCGCCGGATCTACAAGATGTGCCTGTCCTGGCGTCATATCGGTGAGCGCGAGCTTGAAATGCGCGGCACCGATTACCTTGCGAAGCTGGGCGGGGAGTTCGGCACCGTCCGCGATGCCCTGACGTCTTACTCGGTGCACCGCCGCGCCGACGTTCCAGTCCAAGCCTGAGTCAGTTTTCCGGCACCGGCCGCAGGCTGCCGCCCGCGTTTCTGCGCCTGTCCTGTGCGGAGACCAGTCGCTCCATCTTGCGAAGATCGATGTCTTGCAGGCGCAACGCGGTATCTACCCAGATCTCGACGATGTCGCGCAATTCCTCGAACGGAAGCGGTTGCACCTTGCGGCGTGCCTCGTAAACCGCGCATTGCGACGTGACACGCCGTCCACGGCCCGCAAGATACTCGCGCAATACCGGCTCGCCTTGACCGGGCTCCGCGAGAATATTGATCAGTCCCATGTCATAGAGTTCTTCGGCGTCGTAAACCTTGCCGGAGAGGATCATGCGCTCGGCCCGCGCGGCGTCCAGCCTGCGGCTGAGCAGGCTGTAAGCACCCATGCCCGGAAAGAGGTTGAACAGAATTTCCGGGAAGCCGAACTTCGACTGACGCTCTGCCACGATAAAATCGCAGGCAAGCGCGGCTTCAAAACCGCCGCCCAGCGCGTCGCCTTGTACCAGTGCAACGGTCATGAGCGGCACATCGAGTCCAACCGCGTTGCTATGCAGGACATCGATACACGCGCGGGCATAAGACATCAGCCCATGCCGGTCCTGCGCACGGATGTGACGCGCGAGCAGCGTGAGGTCGCCGCCGAGATTGAAGATGCCGGGAATTCTTGAGCCGAGCACGAAATACTGAACCGGCTGTTCGCCGCTCACGCGCGCTTCCGTGCTTGCTTTTTTGATCGCCTGCTGAAGCGTGTCGAGATCGCGCAGTAGGCCCGGCGTATAGCTCGGACGCCCGTTTGGCTTCATGAAGCACCAGCAGGCGCGCGTCTGTTCGTCGAACTCGACCTGTAGTTCCGAGAAATTCTGGTTCGGAAACTTCGCCTGCGAAGGCGGTACGCGATAGGCGTCGCCGTAATTCTCCGGCGGCACGAACCAGGGGTTCGAGATCAAGGTGTACTTCGGCAGACTCATGGTTACGCATCCCCGCACGCAACTGACTACAAGCTCGGCAGGCGCAAAATCGCTGCTAGATCAGGCAATTTCGTTTTGGAACGCCGAAGTTTGCCGCATCGGATTCGCCGCCGAACACATTCATATTAACTCGCCCTTCACCATATTGGGTGGCTTTCGCTTAAAATGGTTAATATGCATTAACCATACCAATATGACGGTAGGTGAATAGCTTGCGGCTGTATGGCGCGACGGGCAGGCCGCACGCTCGCGCGGCAAGCCGCGACTCCTCGCGGGCGCGGAGTTGCGATGTCGTTATCGTGAATCCTTTGCAAATGAAATTGCAAGCGCATAGCCCAAAGCCGCGCGTGTAACGAAGCGCCAACGATACCGCTTCAGTTGCCTTTCATTATAAATCAAATGCGCGGAATTCTTTCACTGAATCCATACTGGAGAAGTTGTTCCATCAGGCAACAAGAACACGTTCTCGTTTCTGAGGGGCACCGTTTTGCGTATCAGCGCAGTTCTCATGATAGTCGTCGCGCTCGTTTTCGGCGTACTCGCGGTATTCGTCGCGCAGTCCTGGCTTAACAGCCAGAACGACGCGAGGCTGAAAAACGTTCCTACTCCGGTTGCCGTGAAAACCCGCACGATTGTCGTGGCCACCGCGCCGTTGCGTTTCGGCGTCGAGATGAACGCACGTAACCTCCGCGAAGTGCCGTGGCCCGATAACGCAATTCCGGACGGTGCCTTCGCTTCGATCGAGGCCTTGCTTTCGGCTGGCAAGCGCATGGTGTTGACTGCGATTGCCGAAAACGAGCCGGTGCTTGCATCGAAAATTACGGGCCCTGGTCAGCGCGCGACGCTTTCCGCTGTGCTCACGCCCGGCATGAAAGCGATCACAGTGCGTGTGAACGACATTGAGGGCGTTGCCGGCTTCGTACTGCCCGGCGACCGCGTCGATATTTTCCTGACCCGCACCGTTACAGGCGAACGCGGTACGAACTCGAACAGCAGCTCCGACGTGGTGCTTCAGAACGTGCGCGTGCTTGCTATCGACCAGATCGCTGACGACCGCATCGACAAGCCCGCCGTCGTGAAGGCCGTCACGCTCGAACTGGAAATGGCCGAAGGCCAGAAGGTTTCGCTCGCAGCCTCGCTCGGCACGCTGACGCTCGCTTTGCGCAAGGCCGGCGATACGGTGGCACAACCGTCGCGCCAGATCACGGCGGAAGATCTCGGCAAGCCGCAGAAGAAAAATGGCGGGAACGGAAACTTCTCGACCATCACCGTCACGCGCGGAATGAAGAAAGAAAATTATAGCGTTCCCGCGGAAGCAACGGCCAATACGCTGACCAACAGCGCGATCAAAAATCAGAATAATCAGGAAACGACCCAGTAAGCCGGAAAAGGCGAGCGGGTGAACAGACAGGGGCTAACGTCGTGGACAGCATGAAATCGAAGGCGATCGGATGGGCGGTGTTTAAACGCGCCACGATCTCTTGGCTGGTGGCGCTGCTTGCGCTCTCGACCCCGCTTGCTACCATCGCCGCCGGCGAAGCGCAGGCACAGTCCAATATGCGCGTCGTGAAGCTTCAGCCTGACAAGCGCACCTCGCAGGTGCTAGTCCCGATCGGAAAGTCCGAGAATATCCGCACCAGCACCGGCTTCAACGATGTCGTCGTCGGCGATCCGGAAATTGCCGACGTGATGCCGCTGACCGACCGCACGCTCTCCGTGCTCGGCCGCAAAGTCGGTCTTACGCGAATTTCGGTGTACGGCGAGGGCAAGCAGCTCGTCGGCGTGTTCGACGTCGAAGTCTCGCACGACACCAATGCGATCGCAGGCGCGATCCGCGCGCAGTATCCGGATGCGAAGATTCGCGTCTCCACCGTCAACGGCCGCATCATGCTCTCTGGCATTGTTCCCGACGCGGTCACGCTCGACAAGGCGATGCAGTTCGCAAAGCAGTTCAGCCCAGATGTGATCAACTCGGTGAGCGTCGCCGCCCCGCAGCAGGTGCTGCTCGAAGTCCGTTTCGTCGAAGCCTCCCGCAATGCAGGCCGCGAACTCGGCGTGCAGTGGGAAGCGGTCGGCAACAATCTGATTGCAGGCGCCGGTACCGCGGGTCTTATCTCCGGCACTACGCCATTTGGCGCCGTGCTCGGAAGGCTCGTCGATCGCGGCGTGAAAGTTGACGCCATGATCAGCGCGCTCGAGCAGCGCGGCGTTGCGCGCCGCCTGGCAGAGCCAAATCTCGTGGCACTTTCGGGCGATACCGCGAGCTTCCTCGCGGGCGGCGAATTTCCGTTCCCGGTCGCCGCGCAGAACAACCAGATCACGATCCAGTTCAAGAAGTTCGGCGTCGGTCTCGCGTTCACGCCGACCGTGCTGTCGCAGGGCCTGATCAACCTCAAGATCGAACCCGAAGTCAGTCAGCTCGATCCGACGAACGTCGTGCAGGTCGGCAACATTTCGGTGCCGAGCCTGATCGTTCGCCGCGCGAGCACGACCATCGAATTGCGTGACGGCCAGAGTTTCGCGATTGCAGGCCTTCTGCAATCGACCACCAGCACGGCTGCCGACCAGTTGCCCTGGATAGCGGATGTACCGGTGCTAGGTTCGCTGTTCCGCTCCGCTTCGTTCCAGAAGCGCGAAACGGATCTCGTAATCATCGTGACCCCGCGCCTCGTGCGTCCGGCGCGTCCCGGCGATATGCTGCGCACGCCGCTTGATGCGACCGTGCCGCCGAACGACAACGACCTGTTCCTTTACGGCAAGACCGAAATGACGCCTTCCGACATCCGCAAGATTTATGGTCCGGTGTCACAGCGTCCGCAGGTCGGCCATCAACTCGATTCTCCGGAGATCGTCGCCAATGCGCAGTAATTCTTTGAAACCGGTTGTTGCAGCGGCGGTGATGTCAATCACGCTCGCCGCCTGCTCGGATATCTATTACGACCGGCGCGAAGCGATCCATATTTCGCACGGCAATGCGAACGCGAGTAATATCGCGGTGCAGACCATCGACCCGTGGCCGCGCTATGCCGCGAACCGGAACATTCTGACCAATGGTGACAGAATTCAGCCGGCGATCCAGCGCTACAAGGAAGGCAAAGTGACCCCGCCGAAGGGACTCGGCACGAGCTCGGTCGAGTTCACGGCAAGCCCTGCGGATAAATAAACGCTCTCGCGATCGTAAAAAAGCACACAAGAATATGGCCCCGTCCGCAGTTGTTGCGGGCGGGGCCTTTCGTTTCGCGAGCGTAAGCACAATCGATAAAGTTCTATTCAATTCAATCGAGCAATTTCATTTGGCCGAAAGGCGGCTGCTGTACAACTTTCCCGATAAAATAAGACCGTGAAAACATCGCGGAATAGGCCGGGGAATTGGCGGACGCAGGCATGAACGATCAGGGCAGAAAAGGCGGCACGACGCACGTCGTCATCATCTCGTCGGATAAGCAATTCCGGCAGATGGTCGAAACCACGTTTGCGTCGCAGCTTCAGATATCGCTCGACATACTGGACGGCGATCTGACCCAAATCGAGGCTATGCCGGAAGGCGCGGCCGTCGTCATCGTCGATCTTGACGCCTCCAACGAAGCGCAGGTTGCAGCACTCTCCCGCATGACGTCGAAGCCGGGCAGTGCGCCGGCTGTGGTTGTCACGCAGCTCTTTGACGAAACCGTTGCGCGCCGCCTCCTGCAAATTCGCGTTGCCGATTTTCTTGTGAAGCCGGTCGCACCGATCGAGCTTGTGCGCGCCTGCGCGCGGGCGGCGAAGAAGCCGGCTGCTGGAGAGGTTTCGGCGGAAGCAGAGATTTTCACGTTTCTCCCTTCTGCGGGCGGCGTCGGCGTTACCTCGATTGCCATTCAGTCGGCGCTCTTGTTGCAGGGCTCTACCCGCGGCGGGTCTTCGACCTGTCTTGTGGACCTCGATTTTCAGCACGGCGCGGTCGCGGATTATCTCGATATCGAGCCGCGTCTCGACTTGAGCGAGATCGAACCGCGCCCGGAACGCCTAGACCGCCATCTCCTGGAAGTCATGCTGACGCAGCATTCATCGGGCCTTTCGGTAATCGCGGCACCTAATCGCCCGGCGGAAATGCGCTCGTTCGATCCGGTGATGGTCACGCGGCTCCTGGACCTCGTATCGTCGCACTTCCGCTATGTCGTGATCGATATGCCGCGCACTTGGTTCCCGTGGACCGACAGCGTGCTCTTGGGATCGAACAAACTCTTCATCGTGAGTGAAATGACGATTCCGGGTCTTCGCCACGCGAAGAAGCTCGTGTCCGCGATTGGCGAGCGCCTTGGCGAAAGCGCGAACCCCCAAGTGATCGTGAACCGTTTCGAGTCGCGTATGTTCGCAGCCGGCTTGAGCCTCGCGGATATCCAGAGCGCGTTGGGTGGCGCTTTTGCCGGCTCGCTGCCGAACAACTTCCGCGTTGTCCGCGAAGCGATCGACCGCGGCATTCCGCTCGAAGAAGTGAAGCCGGGCAACAACGTCGTGCTTGCGCTGAAGAAGCTGATCCTTCCGGCGGCAAAGGACGCGAAACAAACTGGCGCGCTTTCGCGCCTCTTCAAGAAGGCGGGATGAGATCGATGGCCGTACTCGGACGCTTCAGCGCACGCAATACCACCCCGGCTCCTGCAACCTTGCCGGTGGTCGAAGCGCCGCGTCTCGAGCCCTCGCTTCTGGAAAATCTCGCCAACACCCCCGAGCCGGAGCCCGCAGGCGCCGGCAACCTTCTGCTCACGAGCAAGATGCTGGACGCGAAAGTGCGTCTGCATCGCAAGGTGATCGAGGAGTTCAATCTTTCCGCGATGGACAAGCTGCCGGAGGAAGAAGTCCGCCGGCAGGTCTACAACATGGTCTCGCAGTTCACGAAGGCCGAGCGCATTGCATTGAACGGAAATGAGCTTGATGAATTCGTTAGCGAGATCATCGACGAGATGACCGGTCTCGGTCCGATCGAACCGCTTCTGAAAGACCCGACCATCAACGATATTCTGATCAACGGCCCCGAATGCGTCTTCGTCGAGCGTTTGGGTATGCTGGAAGCGACCCCGGTACGTTTTAAGGACGAACCGCATCTTCTGCGCATCGTGAACAAGATCGTGTCCGCGGTCGGCCGCCGCGTGGATGAATCGCATCCGCTTTGCGACGCGCGCTTGCTAGACGGCTCGCGTGTTAACGTCGCGATTCGTCCGATCGCGGTCGACGGTCCGCTGGTCTCGATCCGTAAGTTTTCCAAGAAGCCGTTCAACCTGAACAAGCTCATCGACATCGGCGCGATCCGCCCGCCGATGGCGGAAGTACTGGCCGCCGCCGTAAAGGCACGCGTTACACTCCTGATTTCCGGCGGTACCGGTTCGGGCAAGACCACGATGCTGAACGCGCTGTCTGCTTTTATTTCTGAACGGGAACGCCTCGTTACCATCGAAGACGCCGCCGAATTGCAGCTTCAGCAGCCGCACGTCGGCCGTATGGAAACGCGGCCGCCGAATATCGAAGGCAAGGGTGAAATCCGCCAGCGCGAACTCGTGAAGAACGCGCTGCGTATGCGCCCCGACCGCATCATCCTCGGCGAGTGCCGCGGTGAAGAAGCCTTCGATATGTTGCAGGCGATGAACACCGGCCACGAAGGGTCGATGGCCACGATCCACGCCAACGCGCCGCGTGAGGCAATTTCGCGTCTCGAGCAGATGATCGGCATGGCCGGGATGCCGATGACGATCGCCAGCGTCCGCGGCCAGATTGCTTCCGCCGTGCGCATGATCGTCCAGTTGCAGCGTATGTCGGATGGCAAACGTAAGGTGACGAGTATCGCCGAAATCACCGGCATGGAAGGCGACATCCTGCAAATGCAGGAAATCTATAAATACGTGCGCACCGGCACCGCTGCTGACGGCACGGTCGAGGGTCACTTCCAGGCGACCGGCGTACGCCCGCGCTTCCTCGCCGACCTGATCGCGCGCGGCATTAACATTCCCGGCGCCTATTTCGATCCCGCACAGGCTTTGTGACCGCGATGCCGTTCGAAATCGATCAGCTTCATCTCTTTTATTTTCTGGCGGCGGTTTCCGCGATTCTGGTCGCGGAAGCGGCTTATCTTTTTTTCTACAACAAGGCATCCTATCGCAGTCAGCTCAATCGCCGCCTGCGGCTGATGAAGAACCAGCCGAACCGCGAGCAGATACTCGTGCAGCTCCGCCGCGAGCGCTCGCTGACCGCGGCAGGCACTTATTCAAGCGCTTTCACATCGCTCAATCGCCTTGTCTTGCAATCTGGCCTGAAGCTATCGGTCGGCAAGCTGCTGATCATCTGCGCATTTATCTTCTTGTTCTCCTTCATTGTTATCTGGATGTTGCGCGATAACCTCATGCACGCCTTGCTTGGCGCGGCATTCTGCTCGACGTTCGTCCCGATCACCGCATTGCGCATGAAGCGCGGAAAACGTCATAAGGCATTTGGCGCGCAGTTTCCCGATGCGATCGATATCATTGTCCGAAGCCTGAAGGCGGGCCATCCGGTTCCGGTCGCAATCTCGATGGTCGCGCGTGAAATGCCGGACCCCATCGGCTCCGAGTTCGGCATGGTTTCCGACGAAGTGACCTATGGCGCGGATCTCGAAACCGCGATGCGCAATCTCTATTTTCGCGTCGGCCAGGACGATCTTCCGCTATTTGTCACCGCGGTCGCCATTCAGGGTTCGACCGGCGGCAATTTGAGCGAAATTCTGCAAAACCTTTCCGCGATCATCCGCCTGCGTTTCAAGATGCGGCGCAAGGTGAAAGCGCTCGCGGCTGAAGGCAAATACTCGGCGATCATTCTTTCCGGTCTGCCGATTGCGATGTTTTCGATCCTGCAAACCATGACGCCGGATTTCTACGGCAAAATCTGGCACGTCGACTTCACCAAGGTCGTGCTCGCTTGTGCAGGCGCCTGGATGCTGACGGGGAACTACATCATGTGGCGCCTCGTGAACTTCAGGATTTGACGCGATGGACTCGATCTATTCCACGCTCGCGCTGCTGGTAGGGGGCAACCCGGTAACGCTCGTCAGCGCGTTGATCTTCTTTGCGACCGCGGCGCTTTCGCTTGGCATCATGTCGGTGGTTCGTAACCGCGCGGAGCTGAAGCGCCGCGCCGCTGCGATTACCGTCGATGTGCCGGGCCGCGTGAACGATGCAAAAGACAACCGCTCGCTTCGTTTCGCGAGCATTTCCGCCGCGCAAAAGCTGATCGAATATACCACTAAGCACTACGCGTCGTCGGACGATGCGAACATGAAAGTGCTTCGCCGCCGCCTGATCGAAGCCGGGATTCTCGATCCGCGCGCGCCGGGCTTCTTCTTCATTCTCCGGACGATCCTTGCGATCTGTTTTGCGGCAATCGCGATGCCGCTCGTGCCGACGATGCTGCCTGGCCTGACGCCGAGCTGGTTCTGGATGTGCGTGCTCTGCGCGGGAATGATGGGTTACATGACGCCGAGCCTCGCGCTCGATCGCCGCATCAAGAAGCGCCAGAACGAGCACCGCGCCGGCTTTCCGGACTTCATGGATCTTCTGGTCGTCTGCGCCGATGCGGGTCTGTCGATGGAAGCGGCACTCGATCGCGTCGGCCGTGAGCTTTCCGACTCTTATCCGTCGCTCAGCGCCAACATTCACATGGCGACACTTGAAATCCGGGCGGGCCGGACCTTGGGTGAGGCACTCGAGCATCTCGCGGACCGCCTCGGCCTTGAAGAGGCCCGCGCGTTTGCGACGCTTTTGCAGCAGTCGGCGGAGTTGGGATCGAGCCTGACCGACGCGCTTCGCGTCTATTCCGACGATATGCGCCACAAGCGCCTGTCGACCGCGGAAGAGAAGGCTTACAGCCTTCCCGCGAAGCTTTCGGTACCGCTCGTGCTCTGCATTTTCCCGGTGCTGGTCGTTGTCACCATGCTGCCCGCGTATATCCGCGTGAAATTCGGCCCGTTTTAACGAGGTTTGCCCCGCAATGGTTTGTTTACCCCCCGCTTTTAGGCTGGTTCCTGTGAGGGTCCGTTCAGGATCGCCGCATCGTGGCGCTCCGGCGCGAAGCGCGTATCGCTTCGATACTCCGGGTTGTTTGTATATGCGTATTGTAGCTGCGCGTTCGGTCCTCTTTGCAGCGTTCATCGCGTTGACACTTGCTGGCTGCAAGACCGACGGCTCCTTCGATCTTTTTGGCGCCAATGAACAGCCCGCACCTAATGCGAATGTCGCACTGGATCAGCCGCCCGCGAACAGTTTTGAGGAACAGCCGCTTGCGCCGCCGCCGGTCGCAGAGCAGCAGCCCGTATACAACAACCCGCTGAACAACACGCCGCGCGGTGAAGCGCTGGCCGGCAACAATCCGGCCGACGACATCAAGCTCGGGAAGAAGCACTATCGCGAGCAGAATTTCGGTCTTGCAGAGCGCCACTTCCGCCGCGCCGTCGAGGCGGTGCCGCAGAACGCCGAAGCCTGGATGGGTCTTGCCGCTTCCTATGACAAGCTGCGCCGTTTCGATCTCGCCGACCGCGCCTATAGCCAGGCTTTTGCGATCCGTGGCCCGACCGCGGAGTTGCTGAACAATCACGGCTATTCGTTCATTCTACGCGGCGACTACAAGAACGCGCGCATCAAACTCGCGGAAGCGAAGTCGAAAGACCCGAACAGCAAATACATTCAGAACAATATCGACCTTCTGGAAGATTCGGTTCGCAACGCGCGCTAGCGCGCAAATAAAAATTACCGCGCGACGATCGGCTGCGCCTTCAGGGCAGGCTCTTTCACGGCAACGCCCGGAAATTCCGAACCTTCTTCAAACCATGATTGCGGGGCGGGGTGCCCCCAGAGCGTTTGCCGCTGCGGGTCGCGCAAGGTCCAGCGGATCGGCGCATGATCGGGGTCGGCGGTCAGATAGTCGCTCGTGAACAGTTCGATGCGGTGACCGTCCGGATCGCGCACATATAAGAAGAATGCGTTGGAGATGCCGTGGCGGCCAGGCCCACGCTCCATTTTTTTCAAAAATCCAGTCGTCGCCATCACGTCGCAGATGTTGAGAATGTCCATCGGCGTCGCGGTCCAGACGCCGATGTGGTGCAGCTTCGGCCCATAGCCGTTCGTGAAGGCAAGGTCGTGGACATTGCCTTTCCTGTGCATCCACACCGCCCAGAGCTTTGGATCGGCGTCCTCGGTCTCGGTATACTCCGTCGCGCGGAAGCCGAGCGAGGTATAAAAATCGACGCTCGCCTGTACGTCCGGCGTGAAGCAGTTGACGTGATCGATGCGCTGGATGCGTGCGCCGCGGTGCTCGCCGTACTTCTGTAGAAGCGAATTCGCCTGATCCATCGAATAATAGAATTCGAGTGGCATCCCGAGCGGGTCGTTTGCGTGCAGCGTACGGCCTTGATGCGGAATCTCCACGAACTTCGCAGGCAGGCCTTTCTGTTCGAACCAGTGCTTCGCGCGATCCAGGTCTTCCTCGCTGCCGATCTTGAAGCCCAGCGCGCGTGCTTTCGCATCCGCTTTCTTCAGAATGATCGAGTGGTGATTACGCTCCTCGATCGCACGCAAATGCAATGCGTCTTTATAAGTCGCGCTCACTGCGTAACCGAGGCAATCGACGTAGAACGCGCGCGACCGCTCGAGATCGGAAACGCCAAACTCGACGTGAGAGACGCGCACGACATTAAAGGGAGGATTAAAAACCGCTTTCGGAATGGGCATCGCTATTCTGACCTTCAAACACCGAGACGGGAAATCTTGTGATCGCCGAGCGCGATCGCGATGTTTTTTGTTTCCATGTAGAAATCGAAGCTGTAATCGCCGCCGTCGCGGCCGATGCCCGACGACTTCACGCCGCCGAACGGCGCTGGCAAGTGCCGCACGTTTTCCGAGTTCACCCAAACCATGCCGGCTTCGACCGCTTGTGCCACGCGGTGCGCGCGGCCTACATCGCGGGTCCAGATGTAAGCGGTGAGGCCGTAGCGCACATCGTTTGCGATTGAGAGCGCTTCCTGCTCGTCCGCGAACGGGATCATGGTGAGCACCGGCCCGAAGATTTCTTCCTGCGCGATTTTCATGTTGTTGTGAGCGCCGGTGAAAAGCGTCGGCTCGACATAGTTCTGGCCGAGCGAAGATGCGCCGCCACCTGCGGCAATTGTGGCGCCTTCCTGTTTCGCGGCATCCGCAAACGAAAGCACTTTCGCGACATGGCGCGGATGAATGAGCGGTCCGATCTCGGTCGCGGGGTCGAGCGGATGACCGAGCTTGATCTTCTTCACGCGCTCGGCGGCTTTTTCCGCGAACTCTTTATATATGGAGGCGTGAACCAGCGCGCGGCTCGACGAAGTACAGCGCTCGCCGTTCAGGCTGTAAATCATGAAGAGCACCGCATCGAGCGCGCGGTCGAGATCGGCGTCTGCGAACACGATCACGGGGTTTTTGCCGCCAAGCTCGAAGTGTACGCGCTTCAGGGTTTGCGAGCCTTGCGCCATGATTGCGCTCCCGGTGGTGGTCTCGCCGACAAAACCGATCGCCTTGATGTCCGGATGTTCAGTCAATGCGCGGCCTGCGTCTTCGCCATAGCCATGCACTACGTTCAAGACGCCCGCGGGCAATCCGGCTTCGAGTGCGATCTCGGCAAGCAATGCGGCAGTCAATGGGCTCCACTCGGCGGGCTTGTGCACGACCGTGCAGCCGGCAGCGAGTGCTGGCGCAATCTTCCAGGTGGACAACATGAACGGCATATTCCAAGGCGTGATCACGCCGACAGGACCGATCGGCGCGCGCCTCGTATAATTGAGGTGAGTGTCCGTCGGCAGCGAAAGGCCGTCTGCGGCCTGAGGCGCGCGATCGGCATAAAAACGGAAATTTTCCGCGCCTCGCAACGCGGCCTTGCTCATGTAACGGATCGGCTGGCCCGTATCCATGCATTCGACAAAAGCGATTTCTTCCGCGCGCGCTTCAATCGCGTCGGCAATCTTGTGCATCAGCTCACGGCGTTGTTCGCCCGTTGTCTTGCGCCAGGACAGAAACGCGCGCTTCGCAGCCTTCGCAGCCTTGTCGATTTCGGCGCCAGTCCCGCGCGCGACTTTCGCAAGCGGTGAATTGTCGATGGGGGAAAGCGTTTCGAACGTCGTGCCTGTGCCGGCATCCGCTTTGCCGTCGATCAGATGCAGCAACGGCTTGTCCTTGAAACGCGCAAGATATTCTTGCGCGCGCGCGATGGACTGCTCGAGTTTGCTCACGCAGGGCCGCCTTTCGCGAGTTGCGTATGCAGGGAGTTCTTCTTGAAACTCATATTGTGATCGATTTCGCTAATTTCGACGGAAAGCGCGATACCGCGTTTCTTGTGCGCGTTTGCGAGCAGCGCATCGACCGCGGCAATCGTCGTGTTGCCGAGCCGTTCGCGGTCTTCGATCGGGCGGCCTTCGAGAATGTTCGCGCGCACGTGCAGAAACGCGTGTTCGGGATTGCCGTCCGCGATCTTGTAGATGTCGTGCTTGAGGGTGCGGACACGAATGCCGCCGATCTTGAACAGACCCGAATCGACCGCGGATTTATGCACGGCGTCGACCACCGATCGCAGGTCGATGTCCGGCTCGAGATTGGCCGAGTACTCAATCACGAAATGGGGCATGGCGTTCGCAAGGACGGTTGACCCGCCTCGTCCATAAACTTAATATGTTAAGTATCAGGCGGGAGCCTCTCGCCGTCAAGCGGGAAGGTGCCTTTTGAAGATCGCTAGTTTTCGCAAGGGCGAGAAGGAAGGCTTCGGCATAGTCAGCGGCGGCCGCATTGCCGAAGTGGCCGGGCAGGGCGCTTCGCTGCTGGAGGCGCTGCATAGCGCTACGCTGGGCGCTTTAAAGCCGAACGGCCCGGACCACGCCTTGAGCGAAGTCACGCTGCTTCCACCCGTGACCGCGCCGGAGAAGATCATCTGCGTCGGCGTCAACTACGCGAACCGCAACGAAGAGTATAAAGACGGCACCGAACGCCCAAAATATCCGAGCCTGTTCATGCGCTCACCCGGCTCCTTCGTCGGCCACGAGGTGCCGCTTATCAAACCGCGTGAGTCGGATCAGTTCGATTACGAAGGCGAAATCGTGCTTGTAATCGGAAAAGCCGGAAGGCGCATTCCCCGCGAACGGGCGCTCGATCACGTCGCCGGATTGACTCTTTGCAACGAGGGTTCGGTCCGCGACTGGCTGCGTCACGGAAAATTCAACGTGACACAAGGCAAGAACTTCGACGCTTCCGGCAGCATCGGCCCATGGATGGTGACCCGCGACGAGCTCGATCCGGCGAAACCGCTTTCACTCATGACGCGCGTCAACGGCGAAGTCCGCCAGCAGGATACCACCGAGAATCTGATCTTCTCCTTCGCCGATCTTATCGCCTACATCACGACCTTCACGACATTGAAACCGGGCGACCTGATCGTTACCGGCACGCCGACCGGTGCCGGTGCGCGCTTCGATCCGCCAAAATGGCTGAAAGCCGGAGACACCGTTGAAGTCGGAGTGTCCGGTATCGGCGTGCTTTCGAACAGCGTAGTCGCGGAGCAATGACGGCTAAGAAAAAGCAAAACAGTCTTCCGATGCGCCCTTTTTCGCGCTCGCTGCCGATGCAGTTGCTGCGCGCACGCGAAGCGTTGATGCAGGAGTTTCGTCCGCATCTCAGGAAGCACGGATTAAGCGAACAGCAATGGCGTGTACTGCGCGCGCTTGCGGACTCCGGCTCCATGGACATCAGCGCGCTCGGTGAGGTCTGCCAGATTCATCCAGCCAGTCTTTCGCGTATGCTGCCAAATCTCGAGAACGACGGGCGCATCGAGCGCTGCGCCGATCGCAAGGATCAGCGCTACATCATCGTTTCGATCACGGCGAAGGGAAGGTCGCTGTTTCAGCGCGTCGCGAAAGAATCCGAGCAGATTTACGCCTCGTTCGAGCGCCGGATCGGGCCACGCGAATTAAAGACGCTCTATGACCTGCTTGAAAAAGCCATTCGGGTCGCGCCCGCTGCAATCGAAAAGCGATAGAGCTTCGTCGTCATCCCGAAACTTGGTTCCTGGCGTCGGGTAACGAAGTGTTTCTCTTTCGTGCGCCGCGTGAAGTTAATGTTTTCTTCTCTTCAAGCGTTCCTTGAGAAGTTCCGCATCGCGCATTTTGTCGGAACGGAGCAGCAAACCGGGCGTTTTTATTTCGGCGGAGGGCGATCAACCTTGAGGAAATTTATATGCGTAAAACTCTCATTGCATTGACAGCAGCGGCAGCACTTGGCGCAACTGCGGTCACGCCGGCTGCCGCCAATCCTCGTCACCATCACCACCATCATCACAACAATGCGTGGGTTGCTCCCGTGGTGGGTGCTGGCGTCGGCACTGCGGTTGGCTTCGGTCTTTATGAAGGCTGGTTCGGTACTTCGAACTCGCTGACATCCGGCACGCTCGCCAACTCGGCGGCGGGTGCCGCGACCGGCGGCTTCATTGCAGGTGTTGCGACCGTCGCATTGATCCACGCTGCGACTACTCCGTGCCAGGGCTTCGCTGCGATCTTTGGTCAGAGCGGTTGTCGTAACGGCGTCTATGTCGGCCGCTAACGGCCGGCACATTTCAGGTTGACGTTACGTCAAGCAAATATCGGGCTCCGCGGGTTCGCGGAGCCCTTTTCTATTTCACCGGCAGATCCTGACAAGAGCGATAGGTATTTAGGTAAGGTTACTGGCGATAAGGCACCCCGGCTCAACGCTTCGTGACAGCCATTTCGCCTTTTCCTTTTGCATTTTGCTCAAGAATCAGCTTTTTCCCGTCCGCGGCATAAGGAACCCGGCCGTCGGGTACCCGATGGCTAATCTCTGTCGTGTGTCTTTCCCGCTGGGAGGACGACGCAATTTTCAGGAGTGCAGAAATGCGCAAGACGATTTTGACTCTGGTGGCTGCTGTTGCCGTCGCCTTTACGCTGTCCTCGCCGGCGAGCGCCGGCAAGCATCACCCGCAGAAGCCGACGCTGATCGCTGGCGTGGTTGTCGGCACGCTCGTCGGCATCGGCCTTTATGAAGGCTGGTTCGGTACTTCGAACTCGTTCACGGCCGGTACGCTCGCTCGTTCGACGGCAGGTGCTGCGACCGGCGGTTTCATCGCTGGCGTTGCGACCGTTGCGATGATCCACGCGCTGACCACGCCGTGCCAGGGCTTCCACGCGATCTTCGGCGGCAAGGGCTGCAAGAACGGCAAGTATGTCGGCCCGAAGCGCCAGGCTTTCCTTTGGTGGTAAGCGCCTAAAAGCCTAATACGGAAAGCCCCGCGCGAAAGCGCGGGGCTTTTTCGTTTTTGCGAGCCGCAACATCCTTTTGTCGCCGCTTGCCTCACCTTCCGGAACGATTGAAAAATCCTATTGAAACGGCTACTCTGGTATACCAGAGGTAAGCCATTGATCGATAAGCTCGAATATCTGATGGCGCTCGCGCGCGAACGGCATTTCGGCCGCGCCGCGGAGACCTGCGGCGTTACTCAGCCGACCCTTTCCGCCGGCATCAAGCAGCTTGAGGCGCAACTCGGTGTGCTCCTGGTTCAGCGCGGATCGCGCTTCATCGGTTTCACGCCGGAGGGCGAGCGGACGCTCGATTGGGCGCGGCGCATTCTCGCCGACAGCCGGACGCTGCAGGAGGAAATGCGCGCCCTGAAGTCGGGACTTGCCGGGCAGCTACGGATCGCGGCGATCCCGACCGCACTCGCGATGGTGGCTGAGCTGACCACGCCCTATCGCACGCGCCACCCTGAAGTGCGCTTCACAATCTCATCGATGACCTCGATCCAGATTCTGACAGCACTCGAAAATCTGGAAGTCGATGCCGGCATCACCTATCTCGATAACGAGCCTTTGGGCCGCGTGAACATGGTGCCGCTTTATCGCGAGCGCTATTGCCTCTTGACCTCCGCCGATGCGGCGCTCGGCAATCGCGACAGCGTCACCTGGGCGGAAGTTTCGCGCGTGCCGCTCTGCCTGCTCACGCCTGATATGCAGAACCGGCGCATCATCGAGCAGCTTCTGCGCGCAGCTGGTGGCGAGCCGAAGCCAATGCTGGAATCGAATTCCATGATTGTGCTGTTCGCGCACGTCCGCACCGGCCAGTGGGCGAGCGTGATGCCGGAGAAGCTCGCAGAAACGCTGGGCCTTACCGACACCATCCGGGCGATTCCGATTACCGAGCCTGAAGCCGTACATACGATCGGTCTTGTTGTGCCGCCGCGCGAGCCGATGACGCCGCTTGCTGCGGCGCTCGTTGCCGAAGCGCGGAGAATCGGTTCCGATCTGGATATCGAAGCTCGTAAGCAGACGGAGAGTGGCGTCTAGTCTTGGTGCGTTTGTTCTGGGGGAGGCGTAGATGCAGTTTCTAACCGATAGACGCACTTTCTTGGCAACGATCGCGGCGGCGAGCGCGGTAGCGGTGCCGGCCTGGCCGCAGTCGGGCAAGCAGTTTTTTCTGATCTTTTTTGATTACAATGAAGCAGCGCGAACCGAGTGGGTCGACAAGATTGTCGACTCGGCGATCGCAAAAATCCCCGAGAATGGCCGGGTAACCTTGATTGGCCACTGCGACAACACCGAGCCCAACCCCGAGAAACTCGGGTTCGCGCGGGCGAATACGGTGCTGACGCAGTTTTTGCGCAATCCGAAGATGACAAAGGTGCGCTTCAACGTGACCAGCAAGGGTGCGTCAAAGCCGCTTGTGCCGGTGCCGGCGAATACGAGAGAGCCGCAAAACCGGCGGGTGGAAATAATTGTCGATTGAAAAAAAGAAGCCGCCCCGAGGGGCGGCTTCAGGTTGAAAGGGGACGGGTGTCCCTCTCGTTATTTGCTTAGAACAGGCCGACGATCTTGCCTTCGGCATTGACGTCGATGGTGTCCGCCGATGGCACTTTCGGCAGGCCCGGCATCGTCATGATCTCACCGCAGATCGCGACAATGAACTCGGCGCCCGCCGAGAGACGCACTTCGCGGACCGGAATATTGAAGCCGGTGGGCGCGCCCTTCGCATCGGGATTCGTGGAAAACGAATACTGTGTCTTTGCGATACAGACCGGTAGCTTGCCGAAGCCCATCTCTTCCCAGGTCTTGAGCTGGTCCTTGACCGACTTGTCGGCGGTGGCGTCGTCCGCGCGATAGATTTCTTTCGCGATCGTGCGGATCTTGTCGAACAGCGGCATCTCGTCGGCGTAGAGCAGTTTCAGGTTCGCTTTGCCTTCGTCGCAAACCTTGACGACTGCTTTTGCGACATCCGCCGCACCGGCGCCACCCTCGGCCCAGTGGTCGGCCATCAGGGCTTCGACGCCGAGCGCCTTACACTTTTCTTTGACAAGCGCGATTTCGGCATCGGTGTCGGCCGAGAAGCGGTTGATCGAAACGACCGAAGGCAGGCCGAACTTCTTGATATTCTCGATGTGGCGCTGAAGGTTCGACATACCGGACTCGAGCGCCTTCAGGTCTTCTTTCTTGAGATCGGCTTTTGCTACGCCACCATGCATCTTGAGTGCGCGAATAGTCGCAACAATCACGACGCAATCGGGCTTGAGGCCCGCCTTGCGGCACTTGATATCGAGGAATTTTTCCGCGCCGAGATCGGCGCCGAAGCCGGCTTCGGTCACAACGTAATCCGCGAGCTTCAGCGCGGAGGTCGTTGCCGAAACCGAGTTGCAGCCATGTGCGATGTTCGCAAAGGGCCCGCCGTGGATGAAGGCGAGCGTGCCTTCCAGCGTCTGCACAAGGTTCGGTGCGATTGCGTCCTTGAGGAGGGCCGTCATCGCGCCATGTGCATTGATATCCTTGGCGCGCACCGGCTTACGCTCGCGGGTATAACCGATGATGATGTTGCCAAGCCGCGTCTTGAGATCTTCGAGGTCTTTCGCGAGACAGAAGATCGCCATGACTTCGGAAGCGACCGTGATGTCGAAGCCCGCTTCGCGCGGATAACCGTTCGCGACACCGCCAAGCGAACAGACGATTTCACGTAGCGCACGGTCGTTCATATCGAGTACGCGGCGCCAGGCGACGCGCCGCGAGTCTATACCAGCGGCGTTACCCCAATAGATGTGGTTATCGATCAGCGCCGAGAGCAGATTGTGCGCGGAGGTGATTGCGTGGAAGTCGCCGGTGAAGTGCAGATTGATGTCTTCCATCGGCACAACCTGCGCGTAACCGCCGCCCGCAGCACCACCCTTCACGCCGAAGCAGGGGCCGAGCGAAGGCTCGCGCAGCGCGCACATCGCTTTTTTCCCGATGTGATTGAGCGCGTCGGTAAGACCAACGGTGGTCGTAGTTTTGCCTTCGCCCGCGGGCGTCGGCGAAATCGCGGTGACAAGAATGAGCTTGCCGTCTTTCTTGCCCTTCAGCGACTTGATGTACTCCATCGAAACCTTGGCCTTGTAGTGGCCATAGGGATCGAGGTTCTTGGCGTCGATGCCGAGACGTTCTTTTGCGACATCCATGATCGGCCGCATCTTGGCGGCCTGTGCGATTTCGATGTCCGATTTGGGATTCTGGTGTTGTGAAGCAGGCATATGACTTGTCCGTGGTGGGATTTGTTTCGGAAAATTAGAAGAGAGGATTACGAAAAGCGCGCACCTTTTTCGATCTTGGCTGCTGCCGCCCATTCGCCGGCGCCTAACTTCGGTCCTTCGGCCTGTACGCGCGTGAGTTTGATGCGGCCGTCGGCGCAAACCACGGTGACGCTGTCTTTATCGACCACGACGACTTCGCCGAGTTTTCCGGCGATGCCTTTCGGGTCACGCGCGGGCAGTGGCGTCGCTTCGAGAATTTTCAGCTTCGCGCCGTTGATCGTGGCCCATGCACCGGGTGCTGGGCTGCAACCACGGATGAGACGGTCGATTTGTTCCCACGGCTTGCCGAAATCGATCCGGGCATTGTCGGCGCGGCAGATACCTTCATAAGTCGCTTTCGACTCGTCTTGTTTGATCTTCGGAGCTTTGCCGGCCTTTACGAGATCGACCGATTCCATCATCGCCTCGACCCCCATCGGAAACAGGCGGTCGAAATAGACAGTGCCGAGCGTGTCCTTGCCGGAGATAGGCGTCTTCTTCTGGATCAGGATGTCGCCTGTATCCAGACCGTTATCGGGCCAGAAAATCGAAAGACCGGTTTCCTTCTCGCCCTTGATGATCGGCCAGTTGATCGCCGACGCACCGCGATAAAGCGGCAAGAGCGACGGATGATATTGAATCGAACCATGCGTCGGGATGTTCAGAAATTCTTCCGGCACGAACAGGGTCACGAACGCCATGACCTGAAGATCCGGCTTCAAGGATTTGAACTGCTCCCACACTTCCGGCTTCTTGTAAGAGTCGGGCTGAAACACCGGAAGCTTGGCCGCCAACGCCGCTTCTTTCAACGGGTCGGCTTTCTGGCCTTCTTTTTCCGGCGCGACATACACGCCGACGATATTCTCACCGCGCTTGATGAGCGCTTCGAGAACGGCTTTGCCGAAGGCCTGCTGGCCATGCACGACGATACGCATCGTCAAATCTCCCCGCGAATTCTGTTCTTAAAAACCCCGCCCCGGATGTGGGGCGGGGTGATTTCTGTTTAGGCCGCTTTCTCTTTCTTCTCCGGCGCGGTGATCGCGCCCGACAACTTGATGTCGCCGATCTCCTTGGCCGAGTAGCCGAGCACGTCTTTCAGGATTTCGTCGGTGTGTTCGCCCAAGAGCGGCGAACGCTTCACCTTGGAGAGCGAGTCGGACAATTTGATCGGATTGCCGACCGTCAGATACTTGCCGCGCTTCGGATGATCGACTTCGACCACCGTACCGGTCTTGCGTAGCGACTGGTCTTCCGCGAGTTCCTTCATCGACAAGATCGGGCCGCACGGAATGTCGTACTTGTTCAGAATGTCCATGGCCTCGAACTTGGTCTTGGTCATGGTCCACTGCTCGATCCGCGCGAAGATCGCGTTCAGCTTCGGCAAGCGTGCTTTCGGCGTCGAGAACTCCGGATCGGTCTTCCAGGTCGGTTCGCCGATCACGTCGCAGATTGGCTCCCAGACCGGCGCCTGCGTAATGAAATAGATATAAGCGTTGGGGTCCTGCGGCGCGCCCTTGCACTTCAAGATGCGGCCCGGCTGACCGCCGCCGGAGTCGTTGCCTGCGCGCGGCACGGCATCGCCGAACGGAATGCCTTCGCCGTACTGCGAAAACTCAGTGAGCGGACCTGCCTTCAGGCGCTGCTGGTCGCGCAACTTCACGCGCGCGAGATTCAGCACGCCGTCCTGCATCGCGCAGAGCACTTTCTGGCCGCGGCCGGTGCGGCTGCGCTGATAGAGCGCCGTCACGATGCCGAGCGCGAGATGCAGACCCGTGCCCGAGTCGCCGATCTGCGCGCCGGTGACTAACGGCGGACCGTCACGGAAACCGGTGGTCGAGGCAGAGCCGCCGGTGCACTGCGCGACGTTCTCGTAAACCTTGCAGTCTTCGTACGGGCCGGGGCCGAAGCCCTTCACCGAAGCCACGATCATGCGCGGGTTCAGCTTGTGGATGTGTTCCCAGGTGAGGCCCATGCGATCGAGTGCGCCCGGCGCGAAGTTCTCGACGAGGATGTCGCACTCTTTAATGAGGCGATCGAGGATCTCCTTGCCCTTCTTGTGCTTGCTGTCGATCGTGATCGAGCGCTTGTTGTGGTTGAGCATCGTGAAGTAGAGCGAGTCCGCGCCCTTCACGTCGATCAGCTGGCCGCGCGTGATGTCGCCGACGCCCGGACGCTCGACCTTGATCACGTCCGCGCCGAACCAAGCGAGCAATTGCGTACAGGTCGGGCCGGATTGAACGTGCGTGAAGTCGAGAATGCGCACGCCGTCGAGCGCGAGGCCGGCCTGGCCGAACGGCTTCTTCGAAGGCGAGGGCAGGCCGTTCGCCTTTTTAGCTGCCGGCTTCTTTGCCTTCTTCGCTTTCACGACTTTGAGTTTCGAATGCTTCTTTGCTTTTGCCATGACTGTTCTCGCTCGTTCAGAGAATTACTTTTTCTTGAGTGCGCTTTGCGGGTTGAGATTGCCGATGCGGCCGGACTCGGAGCCCGCCGCCGGATCGATCACCGCGTTAATGAGAGTCGGCTTGCCGCTATCGAGCGCGGCGTTGATCGCCTGACGGAGTTCGTCGGGCGAAGTCGCGTTGACGCCGACGCCGCCGAAACCTTCCATCATCTTGTCGTAGCGTGCGCCCTTTACGAACACGGTGGTCGCCGGATCGTTGCTGGCAGCGTTCGTGTCGGTGCCGCGGTAGATGCCGTCATTGTTAAAGATGACGATGCAGACCGGCAGTTTGTAGCGGGCGATGGTTTCGGTCTCCATTCCCGAGAAACCGAATGCGCTGTCGCCTTCGACCGCGAGTACCTTGCAGCCGGTTTCGACCGCGGCCGCGACCGAATAGCCCATGCCGATACCCATGATGCCCCAGGTGCCGACGTCGATGCGCTTGCGCGGCTTGAAGATGTCGACAATGCCGCGCGCGAGATCGAGCGTGTTCGCGCCTTCGTTCACGAATATCGTGTCCGGGCGCTCCGTCATCACCTGCTTAATCACGCCGAGCGCGCCGTGGTAATCCATCGGCACATTGTTGTTCATCAGCTTCGGCGCCATCTTGGCGACGTTCTCGTCGCGCTTCTTCGCAACGGTCGCCATCCAGTCGCTGTTCGCTTTAGGGAAGCTGTTACCCATCGCGCCGAGCATCGCGTTGACGCACGAGCCCATGTCGCCGACGACAGGAGCCACGATCTCGACGTTCGAATCCATTTCGCGCGGCTCGATGTCGAGTTGCACGAACTTCTTCGGTGCGTCGCCCCAGTTCTTGCCCTTGCCGTGCGACAAGAGCCAGTTGAGACGCGCACCCATCATGATGACGACGTCCGAGTCTTTCAGTACGAGCGAGCGGGCCGCGCCTGCACACTGCGGATGCGTGTCCGGGAGAAGTCCCTTTGCCATCGACATCGGCAGGAACGGAATGCCGCTCTTTTCGACGAAGTTCTTGATCGCTTCGTCGCACTGCGCGTAAGCCGCGCCTTTGCCGAGAATAATGAGCGGCTTCTTCGCGCCCTTGATCACGTCGAGCGCGCGCTTGATCGCATCCGGTGCCGGAATTTGCGCGGGCGCTGCGTCGATGACTTTTACGAGCGACTTCTTTCCGGCGTCCGCGCCCATCACCTGGCCGAAGAGCTTCGCCGGCAAGTCGAGATATACGCCGCCGGGACGGCCCGAGACCGCCGAGCGGATCGCGCGTGCGATACCGATGCCGATGTCCTGCGCGTGCAGAACGCGATAGGCTGCCTTGCACATGGTTTTCGCGACCGCGAGCTGATCCATTTCTTCGTAGTCGCCCTGCTGCAGGTCGACGACTTCACGTTCGGACGAGCCCGAGATCATAATCATCGGGAAACAGTTCGTGGTTGCGTGCGCGAGCGCGGTGAGGCCGTTCAGGAAGCCCGGTGCGGAGACGGTAACGCAAACCCCCGGCTGCTTCGTGAGCCAACCTGCGATCGACGCGGCATAGCCAGCGTTCTGCTCATGGCGGAACGAAAGCACGCGAAGGCCGGCGGCCTGCGACATACGCAGGAAATCGGTGATCGGAATGCCGGGAACGGCGTAGATGTTCTTGATGCCGTTCAGTTTCAGCGCGTCGATGATCAGGTTAAAGCCGTCGGTCAGCTCTTCTTCCGGTCCCGCTGCTTTCAAAGCCGCTTCTGCCATGGTCTCCCTCCAGAAATCTTTTCTTGCTTGTTAGTCGAGATAGTCGGCGTTCTTTGCAACATGATCGGCAAGGCCGAGCGCGTGCTGCCGAACGAGTGTTCCCGCGCGCTCGGTGTCGCGCGATTCGATCGCTTCGATGATGTTCAGGTGATCGTGGATCGAACGGTCGGCGCGGTTCTTTTCGACGATGGTCTTGCGGCGGATCATCCGCATATGCGTGAACAGATTTTCAGCAAGACGAATGAGCGTCGCGTTCTTGCTCATCGAGATGATGGTCTGGTGAAACTGGATGTTCACCTCGGAATACTCGTCGAGCTTAACGTGCAGCTTGCCGTTCTCGAATTTCGCGAACATTTCGCGCAAATGAGAAATCTCGTCGTCCGAGCAGTTCTCGGTAATCAGCCTTGCCGCCATGCTTTCAAGTGCTGCCCAGGCTTCGATCAGTTCGACCACTTCGCGCTTGGTCTTGCGGACGATGTAGATGCCGCGGCGGGGAACCGAGCGCACAAAACCTTCGCGCTCGAGCTGCGCCATCGCTTCGCGCACCGGGGTGCGGCTGATGCCGAATTGCAGGGCGAGTGCGCGCTCGTCGAGACGAATTTCTCCGCGCCGCCCGTAGATATCGAGCGAGAGCAAAACTTCTTTCAGCGCGCCATAGGCGCGGTCTTTGAAGGTAGCGGTGCCCTCAAGCGGTTCGGCAGTAATACGTTCTGCTTCTTCCTGCGGGGCGGCCGTGCCGATCAGCGGTGTGCTCATACTCAATGACCTTCATGCTAACTGCATGATACAGTTACTGTAATACATAATTACAGCAGAGGCGACTCTTCTTTGCCGCCTCCGCTGATTTATTTCGTCATTACGAAGCCGTCGCCGGCACGCCACGGATGCGGCTGATAGCGGCCGAGATCACCGACCAGAACAGGGCGATGAAACCGAGCGCCATAATTGAACTGACGAGAGCATTCGAGAAAAACACACCCATACTGCCGCTCGAACCGACCAGCGCCTGCCGGAACGCTTCTTCCGCGCGATCCCCGAGCACCATCGCAAGCACCAGCGGCGCCAGCGGGTAGTTGGTCTTCTTCAACACGTACCCGAGGATGCCGAACACCAGCATCATGACGACGTCGAAGAAGCTGTTGCGGACCGTATAGGCACCGACCGCGCAGAACATCAGAATGACCGGCGCAATGATGCCGAACGGGATCCGCAGGATCGCGGCCAACATCGGCACGCAGGTCAAGACGATGATCAGGCCGACGACGTTGCCGAGATACATCGAGGCGATCAGGCCCCAGACGAATTCCTTGTTCTCGATGAAGAGCATCGGGCCGGGCTGGAGATTCCAGATGAGAAGACCGCCGAGCAGCACTGCCGCGGTCGGCGAGCCTGGCACGCCGAGCGCGAGCATCGGAAGCAAGGCGGCCTTGCCAGCGGCGTGCGCGGCGGTTTCCGGCGCGATCACGCCTTCGATTTCGCCGTTGCCGAAGTTCTTGCCGTTCTTCGACACGCGCTTGGCGATGCCATAGCTCATGAAAGAAGCGGGCGTGGCGCCGGCAGGCGTAATACCCATCCAGCAGCCGATGATGCAGGAACGAAGGTAAGTCCACCAATATTGCGGCAGCTTCTTCCAGGTATCGAGCACGATGCGGAGATTGATCTTCGCTTCCTTGCCCTTGAACTTCAGTCCTTCTTCCATCGTGAGCAGGATTTCGCCGATGCCGAAGAGGCCGATCACGGCGATCAGGAAGTCGAAGCCGGGGATCAGGAGTTCGGAGCCGAAGGTCAGACGCAGCGAGCCGGTCATGTGATCGGTGCCGAAGGTGGCGAGCGCGAAGCCGATCAGCATGGCAGCCAACGTCTTGAACGGCGGTTCTTTCGAAAGACCGATAAAGCTTGCGAATGCCAGGAAATACACCGCAAATTTTTCGGCCGCGCCAAATCGCAAGGCAAATGCAGCGACCAGCGGCGCGAGCAGCGTGATCATCACGACCGCGAAGAACGCGCCGATGAATGACGAAGTGAATGCAGCGGTCAACGCTTCGCCGGCGCGGCCCTGTTGCGCCATCGGGTAGCCGTCGAAGGTGGTCGCGACCGACCACGGCTCACCGGGAATGTTGAAGAGAATCGAAGTAATCGCGCCGCCGAACAGCGCTCCCCAATAAATACAGGAGAGCAGAATGATCGCCGAAGTCGGCTGCATCGAGAAGGTGAGCGGAAGCAGGATCGCGACGCCATTGGCGCCGCCAAGACCCGGCAGCACACCGATGATCACGCCGAGCACGATGCCGACGACCATGATGAAGACGTTGAACGGCAGATACATCTGCATTCCGAAGACATTGACGTCCTGGAATGCGAGCACGGTCGCGAAACCGTGAAAGAGATTTACGAATTCAGCCATGGCGACACTTCGATGTTAAGCGGTTACGGTTTCTGGTGATCAGTAGCCGAACATGGCTTCGAGCGGTCCCTTGGGGAGCGCGACGAGAAACCAACGTTCGAACACGAGGAAAGTGATGAAGGGCACGGCGATCGATATGATCAGCGTGCGCACCGGGCCGTAGTCGCTGATCTTCATCATGAAGTAACCGATCAGCAGCACGGACGCGACATAGATGCCGATGTAAGGGATCAGCGCGATGTAGACCACGATCGGCAGCGTGACCGCGCCGACCTGCTTCAACTGATCCCAATCGGCGAAAATCTTGGACTTGCTGCCCTGAAGGCCGTGCCAGATGTTCACGGCGGTCGCGCCGATCAGCCCGGCCCCCATAATGAAAGGAAAGAAGCCTGCCTTCGGTCCTTCGAAGCCCCAGCCGATTCCAGCGCGCCACGCTCCGTAAACCACGGCGATTGCGAACAGCCCCATCAGCCCGGCGAACACAAGTTCGATATAGCGATGCGCAGGACCTTGGTCTGCGGCGTTTCCGTCACCACTCATGACGCTAATTCCCTGTCAGTGAAGAATAAAAACGCCGGCGGATTGCTCCGCCGGCGCGATGGTTAGTTCGTCGAGAGGAAGCCGGCTTCCTTCATGAGATTGAGGTGGCGGGTGTGCTCTCTCGAAACCCATTCCACGTACTCTTTGCCGGTCATGAAAGTCGTGTTGAACGCGCCGTTGTTCATCAGGTCTTTCCACTCCGGCGTCGCGCGCACTTTCTGGAACAGGTCGACATAGAACTTGACCTGCTCAGGCGTTGCGCCCGGCGACATGAAGAAGCCGCGCAGCATGAGATATTCGACGTCGAGACCCTGCGACTTGCAGGTCGGGATCGAACTCCAGGCGAGGTCGCCTGCGATCTTCTCGTTGTATGGCAGTGGCTTGCCATCGAACACGCAGAGCGGACGAAGTTTGCCGCCGCGCCAGTGCGCGACCGCTTCAATCGGGTTGTTCACGGTTGCATCGGCGTGATTGCCGACAAGCTGCACCGCGACTTCGCCGCCGCCGCGATAGGGCGTGTAGATGAACTTGACGCCCGCGGCCTTTTCGATGGCGGCGGTGATGATCTGGTCTTCCTGGCGCGAACCGGTGCCGGCCATCTTGAAGCCGCCCTTCTTCGCGGCTTCGAGGAATTCCTTCACGTTTTTGTAGGGCTTCTCGGAATTCACCCAGAGCACGAACTCGTCGAGCGCGAGCATCGCAACCGGCGTGAAGTCTTTGTAGCTGAAGTTCTGGTTGGTACCGAGCGGCGTGGTGAAGAGGTTCGACAGCGTGATGATGAGCTTGTGCGGATTGCCAGCCGAGCCCTTCACGTCGAGGAAGCCTTCGGAGCCTGCGCCGCCGGCCTTGTTCACGACGATCATCGACTGCTTCATAAGGTTGTGTTTGGCGACGATGCCCTGAATCGCACGCGCCATCTGGTCAGCGCCGCCGCCGGTTCCGGCGGGTACGATGATTTCAACGGTGCGCTGCGGCTCCCATTGGGCCGCGGCAGGCGTTCCGCTCAGCGCAACACCAACTGCTGCGGCGGCAACCAACAAAGAATTACGTTTCGATTGGATCATTCCCGTCCTCCCTAGAGTGGTCCCACGCGATCTAACGTCGGGTTGGGACGAGGAAGGCTAACCTGAACTTCCACGGAGTCCAATTAATTGTGCATACATTATTCCACGGAATTGGCCGAAATCGTTGATGCACTGCACGCATCCTCGTACCGCACGTGCGAGCTTTGGAGTCGATTCGAGAAAAACAATAGAGTGCATCTATCGAAATGTTTCATTCGCGACTGAGTCGCAAAAGCAAGTAGTGATGTCTCTGGCGATGAGCGCGCGCTAAGCGTCGAACTGAAATCAAGCCGAGGAAACATAGATGCTGTCGAAAGATCCGATCATTCACATCGAGGCCGATCTCGAGGTGCCGCAACTCTTCGGCAAGACGCCCTATGGAGAGCGTCGTGTGATCAACATCAGCGGCGGCACGGTTAGCGGCCCGAGACTAAAGGGAAAAATCCTTGCCGGTGGCGCGGATTGGCAGATCGTCCGGACCGACGGCGTCGCCGACATCTTTGCAAAATACACCTTCCAGATTGATGGCGGGGGCCTGGTGCTGGTGACAAGTGCCGGCCTTCGCCACGGCCCACCAGAAGTGATCGCGAAGCTTGCGCAGGGCGAGGCAGTCCCTCGCGATCAATATTATTTTCGGACCTGTGTGCGCTTCGAGACCGCCGATCCCGAGGCCGGCTGGCTCAATCGCGTGCTCACGATCGCAGTGGGCGCACGGGAAAAAATGAAGGTGAGGCTCGATCTGTTTGAAGTCCTTTAGCTTCCACTCACGTAATTCATTGAAATCATGAGGCAAATTTCGTTACTTGCCGGCGCCCAAGAAAGTTATATAATATAACTAAATTAGGTCCAGGGAAGTCGAAATGGCCGCCACCTCTGCCCAGAGCAAGCTCGCGCAGGCATTGCCGCGCGAATTGTCCGTTCAGTTCGACGGCGAAATTGCGGTTCTGAAACTTGCGCGACCGGACAAGCGCAACGCCTTGAATACCGAGATCGTCCGCGGCCTCGAAAACTTCTTCGTCGACCTTCCGGCAGAAGTGAAAGCCGTCGTTCTGCATGGCGAGGGCGAGCATTTCTCCGCAGGCCTCGATCTGTCGTCGCTCACCGAAACCGACTTCATCGAGGGCTACCATCATTCGCGTATGTGGCACTACGCGTTCGAGCGCATTGAGTTCGGCAAGGCGCCGGTGGTGTCCGTGCTGCATGGCGCGGTGGTCGGCGGTGGACTTGAGCTTGCCTGTGCCACGCACATCCGCGTTGCCGAGAAGTCGGCGTATTACGCGCTACCCGAAGGCAGCCGCGGCATTTATGTCGGCGGCGGCGGTTCGGTGCGCATTCCGCGCCTGATTGGCACTGCGAAGATGATGGACATGATGCTGACGGGCCGCATCTTCGGCGCCGAAGACGGGCAGCAGATGGGCATCTCGAATTATCTGGTCGAGAACGGCGACGGCCTGAAGAAGGGCATCGAACTCGCAAAACGAATTGCAGAGAACGCGCCGCTCACGAATTTCGCAATCACGAATGTGTTGCCTCGTATCGCCGAGTTCGACACTGCCGGCGGCTATGTCGTGGAGTCGATTATTTCGTCGGTCGCGTCATCGGATCAGGAGGCGAAGGATCGCCTGCGCGCATTCCTCGAAAAGCGCGCACCGAAAGTCGTTCGCTAGAAATAAGAAAGCGAAATCGCAACAAAGCGGTTCGAGGTTCGGGAGGCGGGAATGTCCAGCATAGCGCGGCCGCAAGAAACCGCCGCAGAGATTCCGGTGCGCAAGGTTCGCCTGAGCAGGCTCGAGCCCATTATCGAAAAGCGCGCCGACGGCACGATCTATATGAAGTGCGAGGACAAGCTCGCCCCTTACCCTGACAAGATTACCGAGCGTCTCGAACATTGGGCGAAGGAAACACCTGACCGCGTCTTCATGGCTGAGCGCGACGCGCGCGGCGAATGGCGCAAGGTCACTTACGCCGAGACGCTCGCGCTCGCGAAAAGTTATGGCGAGGCGCTGCTGTCGCGCAATCTCTCAGCCGAGAAGCCGCTTGTCATTCTCTCCGGCAACAGCGTCGATCACCAGATGTTATCTCTTGGCGCGCTTTATGCGGGTATCGCTTACGCGCCGGTCTCTCCAGCCTATTCCTTGATCTCCACCGACTTCGGAAAGCTGCGGGATATCTTCAAACTGCTCACGCCCGGTCTTGTCTTTGTCGCAGACGGTGCGCCGTTCGAGAAAGCAATCGAAACGGTGATGCCGCAAGACGTCGAAGTCATCGTCTCGAAAAATCCGCTGAAGGGACGCAACGCGACGCTGCTTTCCGATCTTGCGAAAATCAAACCGACTTCGGCAATCGATAGAGCGCACGCGAACGTAAATGGCGATACGATCGCCAAGTTCCTCTTCACCTCGGGCTCGACGGGTGTGCCGAAAGGCGTGATCAACACGCAGCGTATGCTTTGCTCCAATCAGGTGATGCTGCGCTCTTCGCTGCAATATTTTCAGGACGAGCCGCCGGTCGTGCTCGACTGGGCGCCGTGGCATCACACCGCCGGCGGCAACCACGACGTTTACCTCGTGCTATATAATGGCGGCACGTTTTATATCGATGAAGGCAAGCCGGCTCCGGGTGCGATCGAAACCACTGTGCGCAATCTCCGCGAGGTTGCGCCGACCTGGTACTTCACGGTGCCCAAGGGGTACGAGGCGCTAATTCCGTTTCTGCGCGCGGACCGTGAGCTACGCGAGAATTTTTTTAGCAAACTGAAAGTGCTCTGGTTCGCAGGCGCCGCGCTTTCGCAGCCGGTGTTCGATGCCATGAAAGAACTGGCGTTAGAGACCTGCGGCGAGCGCATTCCGTTTCTCACCGGCCTCGGCTCGACCGAGACTGCGCCGATGGCGCTGGGCCGTATGTGGGACAGCGATTATTCGACCAACATGGGTCTGCCGGCGCCGGGCATCGTGCTGAAGCTCGTTCCCGCGCAAGGAAAACTCGAAGCGCGGCTACGCGGGCCGAACATCACGCCGGGCTACTGGCGTCAGCCGGAATTGACCGCGAAAGCGTTCGACGAAGAAGGGTTTTACAAACTCGGCGACGCGCTGAAGTTTGAAGACCCGAACGATCCGCGCAAAGGTCTTTTGTTCGACGGCCGCCTCACCGAGGACTTCAAGCTCTCGACCGGTACCTGGGTCAGCGTCGGACCGTTGCGCACCCAGATCATGAACCGCTTTCAACCCTATATGCGCGATGTGGTGCTTGCGGGCGAGAATGAGAATGACGTCACCGCACTTGGCATTCCCGATATGCCGGCGATCCGGGCATTGCATTCTGATCTCGACAAGAAACTTTCGGATTCGGAAGTGCTGAACTCGGAGCAGGTGCGCGCGAAAGTAAAAGAGCGTCTTGTATCTTTCATGCGCGAGAGCACCGGCAGCTCGAACCGGCTGATGCGGGTTTTGCTTATGGATGAGCCGCCCTCGATGGACGCCGGCGAAATGACCGATAAAGGCTCGATCAACCAGCGCGCGGTGCTCGGACGGCGCGCCAATCTCGTCAAAGAACTTTATGCGAACCCGCCGTCAGCGCGGGTTGTGACTGCGCAAGGATAGAAAAAGGATAAAACATGGCAGAACCGAAAGCGCTCGCGGCAAGCTGGAGCGACGTCTGGATCATTGACGGCGTGCGCACGCCGTTCGCGGATTACACGGGCGCGCTCTCGCAGGTCTCGCCGATCGACATGGGCATCAAGGTCGCGCGCGAAGCTTTCGCGAGAACGAAATTGTCGCCGGAAGATGTCGGCATTGTCGTCACTGGCAACATGGCGCAAGCGAGCTTCGACGCCTATATGCTGCCGCGCCACGTCGGCCTTTACTCCGGTGTGCCGATCGAAATCCCCGCGCACATGGTGCAGCGGGTCTGCGGCACCGGCATCGAAGTCATTATGCAGGCGGCGGACGCGATCACGCATCGCGGCGTCGATCTTGCGCTTTGTGTCGGCGCGGAATCGATGAGCCGCAATCCGGTGGCGTCTTATACTTCGCGCAGCGGCTTCCGCATGGGGCAGGTCGAATTCAAGGACTTCTTGTGGGAAGCGCTCCTCGATCCCGCGGCGGACATGACCATGGGTCACACGGCAGAAAATCTTGCGCAGAAATATCAGATCACGCGTCCCGAAGTGGACGCCTATGCCGCGCGCTCTTTCGAGCGTGCCGTTGCCGCGCAGAAAAGCGGTTTCCTCGCAGGCGAAATCGCGCCGGTGAAAACCGAGAAATTCGAGCGCGAAGGCTATAATGCTCGCGGCATCAAGCTGCCCAGCAAGATCGATGAGTTGAAAGACGATACGCATATTCGTCCATCGCCGATCGACGCGCTCGCGAAAATTCGCCCCGCTTTCGGCGGCGTGCAGACTGGCGGCAATTCTTCCGCCGTTGTCGATGGCGCGGCTGCCGCACTCGTCGCCTCCGGCGATTACGCCAAGAAAAAGGGCAAGATCCCGCTCGCGCGTGTTGCCGCTGGTGCCGTCGTCGGCTGCCCGCCGGAAATCATGGGGATCGGCCCGGTGCCCGCGATCAAGGCGGTGCTCGAAAAAGCGGGATTGAAACTTTCCGACATCGACCGGTTCGAAATCAACGAAGCCTTCGGCGCGCAGGTCATGGCCTGCGCGCGCGAACTCGGTCTTGACGAGAACAAGTTGAACGTAAACGGCGGCGCGATTGCGATCGGTCATCCTTTGGGCGCGACCGGTTTGCGCCTTGCCGTCACGCTCTCGCGCGAACTGTCGCGAGCGGGGTTGCGTTATGGTATCGCATCGGCTTGCATTGGCGGCGGGCAGGGGATCGCGCTACTCGTCGAAAACATGAACGCAAGAAAACACTAAGACGGAAGCACTAACATGGATGTAAAAGGTCATGCCGCGCTGGTGACGGGCGGCGGCTCTGGTTTGGGTGCCGCGACCGCTTCGGCGCTGGCGGCAGCCGGCGCGAAGGTCGCGCTGCTCGACGTAAATCTCGACGCCGCCAAGGCGCACGCCACGAAAATCGGCGGAATTGCGATCAAGTGCGATGTTTCGGATTCCGATAGCGCCGTTGCCGCCGTCAAGGAAGCGCGCGAGAAGCACGGCATCGCCCGCGTACTCATCAACTGCGCCGGCATCGGCACCCCGAAAAAGATTCTAGGTAAGGATGGCCCGCAGCCGCTCGCCGACTTCGAGCGCATCGTCCGCGTGAACCTGATCGGCTCGTTCAACCTGATGCGCCTGGCGGCGGCGGATTTGCAGAACGCGGACGCGCTCGCCGACGGCGAACGCGGCGTCATCATTTCGACCGCTTCGGTCGCAGCTTACGAAGGCCAGATCGGGCAGGCGGCTTATGCCGCGTCCAAAGGCGGCATCGTCGGTTTGACGCTTCCTGCCGCGCGCGAACTCGCGCAGTTCGGCATCCGTGTGCTTGCGATTGCGCCGGGCATTTTCCTCACCCCCATGCTACTCGGTCTTTCCGAAGAAGTGCAGCGCTCTCTCGCGGCCTCCGTGCCGTTCCCGAAATTGCTCGGCAAGCCGGAGCAATATGCTTCGCTCGCGATGGAGATGGTCCGCAACTCTTATCTCAACGGCGAAGTCGTCCGCATCGACGGCTCGCTCCGCATGGCGCCCAAGTGATGGTTCGGAAATAATGTTCGTCAATCGCCGCAAGGTGCGGATCGAGTGGGGCGACTGCGATCCCGCGGGTATCGTATATTACCCGCGTTATTTTGCGATGTTCGACCACTCGACCGCGATGTTGCTGGAGGTCGCGACCGGCTACACGAAATATCAGATGCGCGAAGTCTACGATTTCGTCGGCTTCCCGATGATCGATACCGGCGCGAAGTTTTTCATTCCATCTAAATTCGGCGATGACATCGTGATCGAGTCCACGATCTCAGAACTCGGAAAATCGAGCTTCAACATCTCGCACAAGGTCTGGAAGGGCGACGCACTCGCAATCGAGGCGCATGAAAAGCGTGTCTGGGTAGGCGCGCATCCCGACGATCCGTCGAAGATCAAGTCAAAGCCTATACCGGATGAAGTCGCGAACAAGCTGCGCGGCAAGAACACGGTCGAAGTTTAATCGTCTTCGCCTTCACTGCCCGGCCCAACCGCGTCGATCACGCCATGCAGCAGTTTCAACAGCTTCTGCCTGCCGTCTTCGCCGATCGTTGCGGCGAGGCGCTTTTCATGCGCTTCCGAGCGTGCGCGTAATTCCTTCATGAGTGCGGTTCCCTTATCGGTGAGCCGCAAGGCATAAGAGCGCCGGTCGGTCGCGACCGCCTCGCGCCGTGCAAGACCCCGTCGCTCCAGCGCATCGAGAATTGCAACGAGGTTCGCGCGCTTGATTCCGAGCGCTCCGGAAACCTGCGATTGTTTCAGGCCAGGATTGCGGTCGATCACGGTCAGCACCGCATATTGCACCGGCCGCACGCTGAGATCGTCGAAAAAGCGCAGGAAATCGTTGAAGGCTGCGAATTGAGCGCGCCGCAGCATATAGCCGGACAACAGCGGCAACTCGCCGAGATCGAGCTTTTCGGCGCGCACATCGCTCTCGGTTGCTTTCACTGCCTTCCCATTCGCCATCGCTCGTGTTCCTGGATCGAGTAGGGCAGCGTTCTGCGCCGCCCTTTCCGTTATTTGCCCCAAACTTCCTTGGAGAGATCGACGATCAGTTGAAATTTTGCCCACTGCTCGTCTTCGGAAAGCACGTTGCCTTCCTCGGTCGAGGCGAAGCCGCATTGCGGCGACAGGCAAATCTGATCGAGCGCGACATACTTTGTCGCTTCTTCGATCCGGCGCTTGATCGAATCTTTGCTCTCCAGCTCGCCGGACTTCGACGTGATGAGACCGATCACGACCTGCTTCTTGCCCTTCGGCACGAAGCGCAGCGGCTCGAAGCCGCCGGAGCGGTCGTTGTCGTACTCAAGAAAATAGCCGTCGTAATTTACTTCGCCGAACAGGCGTTCCGCGACCGGCTCGTAGCCGCCCTCGGAAACCCAGGTCGAACGGAAGTTGCCGCGGCAGACATGAGTTGTGACTGTCATGTCGGCGGGCTTGTTCGCGAGCGCCTGATTGATCGTGCGCGCGTACCACATCGGCAGCTTTTCCGGCTCGTCGCCGCGTTCTTTTGCGAGCTTCAGTTCTTTCTCCGAGCAGAGATAGGCCCAGACCGTGTCGTCGAACTGCAAGTAGCGGCAGCCGGCGTCGTAGAATGCCTTCACCGCTTTGTTGTAGGCGGCGCCCATATCGTTGAAGAAATCGTCGAGATCCGGATAAATCTTCTCGGAAATACCTTTGCGTCCGCCGCGGAAATGCAGCACCGACGGCGCCGGGATTGTCATCTTCGCGGTTTCCTTGGTGTTCGCTTTCAGAAACTTGAAGTGCTCGATCATTGGGTGGTTGGAGAAGCCGATTTTGCCGACGATGCGAACGCTTTCCGCGCGGGTCTGCACGCCGGCAAACTGGATGCCCTGGCTCGCCTGATAGCCTTCGACGCCATCGAGCTTCTTTAAAAAGTCGAAGTGCCACCACGAGCGGCGGAATTCGCCGTCGGTGATGCTCTTCAGGCCGACATCTTCCTGCTTCTTGATGATCTTTTTGATCTCTACGTCTTCGACGGCCTTCAGCGCGGCATCGTCGATCTCGCCTTTTTCACGCTTGGCGCGGGCTTCCTTGAGCGGCGCCGTGCGCAGGATGCTGCCGACCTGGTCGGCGCGGAACGGGGGCGTAGTCCTCTGCATGGTAGTTATGTCCTATTACGTTTCTTGGCTGAGCGGGTTTCTAGCCCAAGTCCGGAAAAGCGCAAACACGCGCTGGGACAGCGCGGGAACGTTCAGGTTTTCAACGATTTTCTACCGCCCAAGCCTGACCCACTCGAGCCGGCATATCTCTAAAGCGCGGCGAGCTTTTCGCGCAGCGCAGTGGTTTGCTTCTCGTCGAGCGGCGTCAGCGGCGGCCTCAGGCGATGCCATCCTCTGTGCTTGTGCTGGTCGGCAAGCGTTGCTTTCACCGCGGCGATGAGCGGAAACGAAGCGATCAGTGTCCGGATCGCGCTTGCGCGCTTGTTCATCGCAGCCGCCTGGGAAGATTTCCGGCCTTCATAGAGCGCACGGATTTCCTTCACATGGGTATTGGCGGTCGCCGAGATGCAGCCCGCGGCCCCTTTGTCGAGTGCATCGACCATCAAGGATTCCGAGGAAGGAAAAATTGCAAAGCCCGGAAATTTTTCGAGCAGCTTGTTCAGATACTTCGCGTCTCCGGAAGAATCCTTGATGCCCACGACGGTTTCCGGGAATGCGCCGCGCAGCGTCGCAATCAATTCCGGCGACCAGATCAAACCGGTCTGTTGCGGAAAATTATACAGATAGAGCCGCAACCGTTTCGAGTTCACGCGCCTGATCACTTCCGAGACAAACTCAAACAGGCCCTCGTCGCTGACGCCTTTATAATAAAACGGCGGCAGCAGAAGCGAACCCTTCACACCAAGCTCAGCGGCGTGCTTCGTCAGCTTCACCGCATCGCCAAATGAAGCCGCCCCGGTGCCGGGAATAAGTTGTGCCGGGTTGATTCCAGAGTTGACCAGCTTTTCCAGAACGCCTTTGCGTTCTTCGAGATCGAGCGAATTCGTCTCGCTGGTCGTGCCGAGCACCGCCAGCCCGTGCGCACCGTCGCGCAGAAGCTGGTGGCAGAACGCGACATAGCGCTCCATGTCGATGGACAGGTCTTCGCGAAACGGCGTTGCCGCCGGCGGCCAGATACCGGTTGCTGCGGTCATGGTTCTTTCTGCTTACTTCTTTTCGGAACGAAACAGGCGTTCGGCATTGCCGAAGGCGATACGCTGCGCGTGCTCTTTCGGCAACTGGCCGAGCCATGCGCGATAGCCGGAAATCAGCGCGTCATATTGAAGCCAGCGCGGCGTGATCCAGGTGTCGGTGCCGAGCAGGAAGCGGTCGGAATGTTTCGTGAAAAGTTCCTTCCAGTCTTCGGTCAGCTTGCTGTCGTGTTCGGTGATGCCGCCGCGGAACGAAAGCTCGCCTATTAGGGAAGGATATTTCGCGAACAATGCTTTCAGCTCGGCTGGCGGCGTCGAGAAGCCGGTATGCGCCCAGATGATGCGGGCGCGCTTGTCATGGGAGTAGAGCAACTCGAGCGCTTCGACGTCGCAATGCGCGTGAATATAAAGGTCGTTCTCGACCGCGAATTTGACGAGCTTTGCCGCACCTTCGGTCGCCGCGGCCCTTCCATAAATGTGAAACTCGCCGACCCCGCGATAATAGCCGCGCTTGAATTCGGTGGTCGTCATTTCAAAGATCGAGTCGTCCTTGAACCAGGTCGGAATATCCGCACGGGTCTTGTATTGGCGGATAAAGGGTACGACCCAGATTTCTTTCTGTTTCGCTTCCATGAGCGCGATCGTGCCCGAGTTCGGGCGGCTGGTCGCGAGAATGCCGCGCACGTTGTTGCGCTTCAGCAGCTCGAACACCTGTTCGACGTTATAATGCGGCGTCGGCTCCCAGTTGTAATGCAGATGCGCGTCGAAGATCGGCCCGTCATAGGGGGCTTGTGCATTCGCAGGTGCGATAATGGCTATTGCCGCGGCGAGGACGGAAAGGCGCAAGGGGCGAAACACTGAATTCATCAGGGCCGTCATGTCGCTGCTCTCTCTGGCAAGGTGGCTGGCAGGAGACTGACTCAGATTTCCTTGGCGTCAAGTAGCCGCTTTGAGGCGGGCGTGTTCGTTCTGCTATAGAGCAATTATGCGCATTATCGGCCTCGCGGGATGGAGCGGTTCGGGCAAGACCACTTTGGTCGCAAAGCTCATCCCTATTTTCGTCGGCCGAGGCCTGAAGATCTCGACCGTGAAGCATGCCCATAAGGGCTTCGATATCGACATCCCCGGCAAGGACTCGCATACGCACCGCATGGCCGGCGCGACCGAAGTTTTTGTCGCTTCCGGAAGACGTTGGGCGCACGTCCGCGAGTTGCGGAACGAACCCGAGCCGGACCTCGCCGATATTCTGCCGCGCCTTTCGCCGGTCGATCTTTTGATCGTCGAGGGATTCAAGCGTCACCGGCATCCAAAAATTGAAATCTACCGCGCCGAAGTCGGAAAGCCGCTCCTGCATCCGGACGACAACTATATCGTCGCTGTCGCCTCGGACACGAAAATTCCGGATGCGTCGATTCCAGTGATTGATCTGAATGATGTTAAAAAAATCGCGGACGCGATGCAGGCGGAAGCGATGCCAGCCGACCGGCTTAAGCATCTGAAAGACTGATTACTCGGCGGCGATCTGTTGCGGGCGCGGCAATGCGCGGAGCGCTTCGATCAATGCGCCGAGGGGCTTGCCGTCGGGGTCTTTCAACGCTGCGATGCGGCCCTGCGTTACCGCATCGGCGAAGTGATCGCGCGGGAGTTTGCCTTCGAGAAACGGCTCGATCACGAAATCAGCGAGCAGGCTCCAGTTCTTCAGGCCCCGCTTCATGGTCTCGCCATAGCCTTTGACGAGCGCGGCACTTGCGACCACTGCTTTCGCCGCTTCCGGACTTTGCGAAAGCGCGCGTTCCGTGAGATCGAGCCAGCGCTCGGTCCATACCTTTTCCTCTTCGTAACGCAGCGTATGCAAACGCCACCAGCGCAGGCCTGCGAGCAGCCTAAGGCGCAAGAATCCAAAGAAGCCCGTGGTGCTGACGCGCATCTTCACGGAGCGCTCGCTCCAGCCGCGCCGCTCGATCCACGCGAGCGTGCGGCGCGCAAGTTTCGGCGGCAGCATGGAGAAGATTTCTTCCGGACCGGGCTTCATGAATTCGGATACGCGGATCAGCGCTTCGCCTTCGACACCGGCTTCGCGGCGTAGCCGTTCGATGCGCCCTTCGCGGATTTTCAGTTGCGCGACCCGGATTGTATCTTCGAAGCTCATGCGCACGGCCAAGAGCCGCGCCAGTTCACGCAAGAGTTCGGCGCTCGCGTTCTTGTTCTTTGCGAACCGCTCTAACCGGTCGAGATAAAGCGAGGCATAGCGCTGATCCTGATAATTGGTGAGGCGGCGGATGCCTTCGATGGCAATTTCCGCGGCTTCGCGAGGCAGCAAGCTGATCGCAAGTGCATCCAGTTCGTTATCGGCGTGCGGCGCTTGAGCCATGGCCTTCGTATCGGCTTGCGGCTGCGTACCGCCCACGGCAAGCGCGTAACCCGCCTCAAACCCGCGCAAATTTGAATCGACCGCCTTGCCTTCGGCGCGGATCGCGGCGCGAAAGAAATCTGCCGCGATCGGCAATACCTTGATTCCGGAAAGCGCGCCGAGCATGACGGCGTTCAAATGACTTCCGGCATCGCGTGCGGTCGCGGCGAGGTCGGCAAGCACCGCGCTTTTCGAAAATTTCCGCAAGACTTCCTGCATCCTTGCGGGATCGACGCGGCCGTCTGCCATCGCCGATTTTTCATCGACCGTAAATACGCGATGCGTGCTTGCGATCAGATGCGTGCGCGTGGGCGTGATACTTCCTGCCTGCACCGCGCGCGTGGTCTCCAGCAACTCACTGGAGAGCATCACATCAACTTCGCCCGGCGCCGGGTTCAGCGCGAGCACGGGCTTGGCGTCGTTCGCCAGAGCCGTAAGGATTTCAAGATAATACGTGGTGGCTCCGGTACGCTGCGCAACACCCGGAATGGAAGTGCGCTGCGCGACATGGCCTGCGGCGACCGCCGCATTCGTAATCCATGACGCGAGTACGCCGCCGCCTTCGCCGCCGAGCGCTGCAATCAGAACACGAACGGGACGCGGATCAGCCATCGCTTACTCCGCAGGTGCCGGCATCGGTGCCGCGCGGTTGCCGCCCATGAGCCGGATTAGCGCCGAAGCAATGCGATGCCGCAAGCGATCGAAGACATTCGGGTTCTCAATCACTTTAATCTCGGCAAATGACGGGCAAAGTTGCGCCGCGTGCGCGACTTCGCCGCAAAGCCCGCAACCGACGCAATCGTTGTTCACGTGTGCGATCGGGTCGGGGCGTAACGGATCTTCGTTCGGCTTGATCGTGAGCGACGGGCAGCCGGAGAGGCGGATGCAGGAATGATCGCCGGTGCAGACATCCGGATCGATCCAGAAGCGCGTGCGCTCGACGCGCTTGCCTTCATTCTTGAGCTTTGCAAATGCTGGCTTTACCCGCCGCTGGCGCGCGAGCTGGCACTCGCCGTCGGCGATCACGACCTTCAGGCCTTGCTCTTTCGAAGTAAGTGCGTCGCGCAGCGCGTCCATCATGCCTTTGACGCCGTAGGTGCGCTGCCGCTTCACCCAAGATACGCCGAGGCTTTTCAGCGTGGTTTCGATCTCGAGCCCGTTGCCACGGCCGTCTTGTTCCGGCGCACTCGAAGGAATGTCCTGCAAGCCGGTCGCGCTGGAATAGCCGTTGTTCATGACGATGAGCACGGAATCCGTCTTGTTGAATGTGGCACCCGCAACACCCGTGAGCAGACCGTTATGCCAGAAGCCCCCATCGCCCATGATCGACACCGGGCGTTTCTTCTGCGTACCGGAAACGGCCGCGGCGGACGCAAGCGACATACCGTAGCCGAGAATCGAATTGCCCTGGCTGAAGGGCGCGAAGGTGCCGAACGCATGGCAGCCGATGTCGGCTGCAACGTGCACCGGACCCATTTCTTTTTTCAGTAATTTCATCGCGGAGAAAACCGGGCGTTCGGGGCAACCGGTGCAGAAAGTAGGCGGACGCGGCGGCAGCGGAGAACCGAGCGCGGAGGCTACTTCCTTCTGATGCGCGTCGGTCTGCTCGATCCACTCGCCGAGCGTGGGCAGCGTGCTTCCGTTTGCTTCGAAGAACTTTGTAAGCCCCCGCGCGATCACGAGCGGTGTGTATTCTCCCGCGAGCGGCAACACGTCCTTGCCGAAAATCTTCGTATTCAGGTCAGCCTTGCGCAGAATCTGCCCGACCGACTGCTCAATGAATTCCGGATTGCCTTCTTCGACGATCAGCACGGACCTCTTGCCGGCGCAGAATTTCGCGATCTGCTCCGGCACCAGCGGGTAGGTGACGTTCAAAACAAGCGTCGGGACTTTCACATTTCCAAACGAGTCGGAGAGGCCGGCGAGCGCCAGACGCCCATTCAGCACGTTGAATAACCCGCCCTGTACGATGATGCCGACATCGCCGCTCTCGGGGCCGAGAACTTCGTTGAGCTTGTTCTCGAGAATGAATTTCTGCGCCTGCGGCAAACGTTGCTCGGTCTTGTGCTTTTCCTGCGCGAAGGTCGCGGGCGGATGGCTAAGGCGATCATACTCGAATGTCGCGGGCACCGGGATGCGATGGTTTGTCGAAAACTTCGCTGCAACATTGTCCTTGGCTTCGAAGCTGCCATAGACGTGACAGGCGCGAATACGCAGCTCCAGCATCACAGGCGTATTGCTCGCCTCCGAAAGCTCGAAGCCTTTTTCGACCATATGCACGATGGCCGGAAGCTCGGGCCGCGGGTCGAGGAGCCATAGCGAAGACTTCAGCGCGAATGCGTGTGTGCGTTCCTGAATGACGCTGGCGCCTTCGCCGTAGTCTTCACCGACCACGATCAGCGCGCCGCCGATCACTCCGGCGGAGGCGAGATTGGAAAGCGCGTCGGCCGCGACATTGGTGCCGACAATGGATTTCCAGGTCACCGCACCGCGCAGCGGATAATTGATCGACGCGCCCAGCATCGCAGCGGCAGCCGCTTCGTTGGTACAGGTTTCCAGATGCACGCCGAGTTCGGAAAGCAGGTCTTCCGACTGCACCAGCACATCGAGGAGGTGGCTTACCGGCGCGCCCTGATAGCCGCCAACATAGGCGACGCCCGATTGCAGGAGCGCCTTGGTGACGCCAAGAATGCCTTCGCCGCGAAAGACTTCGCCTTTGCCGAGCGTGAGACTCTTGATCTCGCTATGGAACGAGACTTCGGCCATTCTTGTTTTCTTTCCGTACGCTTATTCGCCGCGCCCGAGCTCGGCCGCGATTTTCTGCAAGGTCTTTAGAAATTTCGCGCGGTCCTTGGGTCCGATGATGCGGTCGAGATTATCGTCGTGGCGCTTCGCGCAGACCATCAACTGATCGAGCATCTTCCTGCCGGTGTCGGTCAGCGTAAGCTGATAGCTGCGGCGGTCGGATTTCATCTTTTCGCGCACGATGAAGCCGCGGCGTTCCAGATCTTCGAGGATCGGCGTCAGCGTCGACTTGTCCCGACCGTTCGCGGTCGCGAGCGCGGTCTGGCTGATGCCGGGATTGCGGCCGATCAAAAGGAGTGTCGCGAAGCGTCCGGGGCTAAGATCGACCTCGCGGGCTTCCTGCACGAAGGCCTGAAACGAAGCCGTCTGCGCGAGCCGCAGGTGAAAGCCGACCCAGTTTGCAAGCGGGCCGAAATCGACATTCTCGTTTGCCGCGCTTTTTCGAGGCGAGGATATTTCTGCTTCCGCGCTGCGGGAGACTGACTCTTGTTTCATTTCTTTTCGGTCCACTGGGTTTCGCGCGGAAAACTTTGCTCTGGAAAGGTACCAGCCGAAATTGGTTTTGTACCCAACTAATTCACTTTACAACCCAATCGCTCTAGGGCTCAATTAGAAAAGCTAAAAGCCGGCAGGCCTTGGAACTGGCCGTGATAGCGTCTTGGGTGCCACGGGGGCCGATAATAACCAACAGTTTCGTGGTATAACAATCAGACGCCGGTGGTAAGACGCCGGCCAACCAATACCGGCAACGCCAAAAATAAGCCGGTGTAAAAGGGAGGGACTGCAATGAAGTTGCGCGCGACTGCGCTTGGGGCTGTGCTCGCACTCGGCATCGCCGGTTCGGCAGCGGCTCAGGATAAGCCGGTTCACTTGAAATTGGGGCATTGGGTTCCGCCCGCACACCCGCTGCAAAAGGCGATGGAAGAGTGGGGTAAGTCAGTCGAGAAAGCCTCGAACGGCACGATCACCTTCCAGGTTTATCCCGCCCAGCAGCTTGGCAAGGCGAACGACCACTACGACATGGCGCGCGACGGCATCGCCGACGTGACCTACATTAATCCCGGTTATCAGCCCGGCCGCTTCCCGATCATCGCCGCCGGCGAACTTCCGTTCCTGATGACGAACGCCATCGGCGGTTCGGTTGCGCTCGATAAATGGTATCGCCGCTACGCCACGAACGAGATGAAAGACGTTAAGTTCTGTCTCGCTTTCGTGCACGATCCCGGCGCGCTGCACTCGAAGAAGAAGATCGAAACGCCCGACGAGATTAAGGGCATGAAGATTCGCCCGGCGCACGCGACCATGGCGTCTTTCGTGACGCTGCTCGGCGGCACCAACGTGCAGGCTTCCGCGCCTGAATCGCGCGAAGTGCTGGAGCGTGGTGTTGCCGACGCGATCACGTTCCCTTGGGGTTCGATCCTGCTCTTCAAGATCGACAGCGTGACCAAGTTCCATCTCGATGTGCCGCTTTATGCCACGACCTTTGCCTGGGTCATGAACAAGGCGAAGTATGACGGTATGTCGCCGGCACAAAAGAAGGTGATCGACGATCACTGCTCGCCGGAATGGGCGGCGAAAGTTGCAACCCCGTGGGCGCATTACGAAGCCGCTGGCCGCGACAAACTTCGCAACACGGCAGGGCACACGGTTTATAAGATCACGGACGCACAGCTCGCCGCTTGGCGCAAAGCTGCTGAGCCGCTGACCAAGACCTGGTCCGACAGCATCACGAAGGCCAACGTGGGTGATCCCGCGGCGATCCTGAAGGCGCTGAAAGACGAACTGAAAACGGCTGACGCGGCCTACTGATGGTTCCGAAAGCCAGGCGAAACAGCGCGATTGAGCGCCTGATCGCTTATACTGAAACGGCGGCGGGGATCTTCCTCGCCGCCGTTACCGCGCTTGTTTTCGTCAACGTTATGGCTCGCGGTAGCAGCGTCGGTCTCGGCGATTTCCTGAACTGGATGACGGGCCGCACCGACTACAAATTCGTGCTGACCATCCCCGAGTGGTACCACCTTTCCTGTCTCGCGCTCGGCGTCTGCATTTTCTGGGGCTTTGCTGCGACGAGCTACCGCAACGATCACATCAAGGTCGACATCCTCTGGGATTGGTCCGGTCCGCACGGAAGACGTTTGATCGACCTGTTCGCGACCGGAATTCTTTTTCTGTTTCTACTCGTCTTCACTTGGATGCTCGGCGTCAAAGTCATGAGCGGCTACTGGAGCGGCGAAGCGACCTACGATCTTCGCCTGAAAGTCTGGCCGTTTCATCTTGTGATGGCGTTGGGCATTATGTTCTCCACCATTCTGGTCGCGGTCCGCATGATACGCCTTGCGCGCGGAGAGAATGTCGAGCGCGAACATAAGATCGAGCGCGTCGAGTAAATTCCATGACCCAGAATACCATCGTCGCCCTCTCGGCTTTTGTCGGCCTGTTTGCGCTGATGGCTATTCGCGTGCCGATCGGTATCGGCATGGCGATCGCGGGCGTCGTCGGCTACTGGTACTTGAGCGGCCGCATCCCGGCGCTTTCTCTGCTCGCGCAATCGCCGATACGCAACGTGACCGACTGGGATCTCGGTATCATCCCGATGTTCATTCTGATGGGCGCGTTTGCGACCGCCGCCGGCATGAGCCGCGAACTGTTTCGTGCGAGCAACGCCTGGCTCGGACACCGGCGCGGCGGGCTTGCGATGGCGACGATTACGGCCTGCGCGGGTTTCGCTGCGATCAATGGCTCTTCGGTCGCAACCGCCGCGACCATGACGCAGGTCGCGCTGCCTGAAATGCGCAAGGCTGGCTATCAGGACGGGCTTGCAACCGGCGTGATCGCGGCCGGCGGCACGCTCGGCATCATGATTCCGCCCTCGGTAATCTTCGCGCTTTACGGCGTGCTCACCGAAACCGACATCTCGAAATTGCTGATCGCCGGAGTTATTCCGGGTCTCCTCGGCGCTTTCATGTATCTGATAGCGGTGCAGATTGTCGGCTACTTCCGTCCCGAGCTTATGCCGCGCGGACCACGGTCGCCCTGGAGCGAAAGAATCGCATCGCTGAAAGACATCTGGGCAACGTTGCTGCTGTTCTTCTTCGTCATGGGCGGAATGTATTGGGGCCTCTTCACCGCGACCGAGGCAGCCGCGATGGGCGCGAGCGGCGCGTTTATCATCGGCTGGATGCGCGGAAGAATGTCGCGAAGAATCGTAATGGAATGCCTGATCAACAGCGTGCGCACTTCTGCTGCGATCTTCACGATCGTGATCGGCGCTTTCGTTTTCGGCTATCTTCTCGTTATCACGCAGGCCGCACAGAATTTCAGCACTTTCTTGCTTTCGCTGCCGCTCGGGCCTTACGGCATTCTGAGCATCATTCTACTCATGTACATCCTGCTCGGCGCGGTGATGGACGAGCTTGCGATGATCCTGCTGACCGTGCCGATCGTATTCGAGGTCGTGGTCACCGCGCTCGGCTTCGATCCGATCTGGTTCGGCGTCATCATCGTGATGGTTGTCTGTCTGGGCATGATCATGCCGCCGATCGGCATGAACGTCTTTGTCATCAACTCGATTGCAAAGGACGTTTCGTTGCAGAAAATCTATCGCGGCGTGACGCCGTTTATCCTGATGGATCTCGTGCGGCTGGCGCTCCTGGTTATCTTCCCGGCGCTGTCGCTGTTCCTGCCGTCGCGGATGTAATCAAAGCGGAACTGGTTATAGAAGTTCGTCATGGCCGGGCTTGTCCCGGCCATCCACGCCTTTTCTCTATGTAAGGCTTTTAAGGCGTGGATGCTCGCGACAAGCGCGAGCATGACGATTTAGTTTCCGATCAGCTTCGGCTTCACCGGCGCGGGCAGGGCTTTACGGCCGCCGAGATACGTGTCGATGACGCTCGCGTCGTAGCGCAATCCCTGCGCCGGACCTTGATCGACGATACGGCCAGTCTCGACGAGATAGGCCTGTTCCGCGATCTTGAGCGACTGCAATGCGTTCTGCTCGACGAGCAACACGCCGACGCCTTTGTCCGCGATCTTGCGGATGGTCTTGAAAAGCTCGCTGGTCAGTACAGGACTAAGTCCCAGCGACGGCTCGTCCAGCAGCAGATAAGCGGGCGACGACATCAGCGCGCGACCGATGGCTAGCATCTGCTGCTCGCCGCCGGACATAGTGCTTGCCGCCTGCTTCGCGCGCTCTTTCAGGCGCGGAAACACACGGAAAATCTCGGCGCGGCGGAATTCGATCTCGTCCTTGTCGTCGGAAACGAAGCTGCCGAGCGAAAGATTGTCTTCGACCGACATATCCGGAAACAGGCCGCGTCCTTGCGGCACGGTAGCCAGGCGATACTTCACGCGATTATGTGCGGGCTCAAACGTGATGTTCTTGCCGTCGAGCGATACCGTACCGGATAACAGCGGCACCATGCCGGCAAGCGCATTCACGAGCGTGGTCTTGCCGGCGCCGTTCGCGCCGAGCACCACGGTGACGTCGCCGCGGTCGAGCTTGATCGAAACGTCTTCGAGCGCGATGTGGCGTCCGTAAGAGACCGAAAGGTTTTTGGCTTCGATCATTGGTCATCCCCGAGATAAACGCGGATGACTTCAGGATTGGCGAGCGCATCGTCCGGTGTACCGGAGGCGATCAATTTACCCGCGGACAACACCACCACATACGAGCAGAGCGAGCGGATCGCGTGCATCACGTGCTCGACCATGACGACGGTGATGCCTTCGCTTTTGAGCGAATGCACGAGCTCGATGCCGCGCTCGAGTTCGGAAGGGTTGAGTCCCGCGAGCCACTCATCGAGCAAAAGCACGTCGGGCGAGCAGGCCAGGGCTCGCGCAAGCTCGATCCGCTTTTGGTCGAAATAAGTGAGCTGGTCGGCATGGGCTTCGAGATTGCCCTCGAATTGCACGCGATCGAGCAGCCGCTCGGCCTCGGCACGCGCGGCTGAAACACCGATCCTGCGCTTGCCGTACATAGCTGCGACCGCGACGTTGTCGCGTGCATTCAAGGCGTCAGGCACGCGCACAAGCTGGAAGGTGCTTGCGACACCGAGACGGCAGATTTGTTCGGGTGTGCGGCCGGAAATGCGTTTGCCGTCTTTGAGTACCGTACCATCGCTTGGCGCGAGGCGGCCCATGATGACGTTGAGGAGCGTGGTCTTGCCGGAACCGTTCGGACCGATAAGGCCCATGATCTCGCCGCGCGGCACGGAGAACGAGACGCGGTCCACGGCCTTCAGGCCGCCGAAGCGGCGCGAGACGCTCGCGATATTCAGGACAGGCGCGCTCATGCGTCACCGTCGCGTCTGGCGCGCCATCGTCTGCGCCAGTCCTGTAGCAGTCCTAGCAATCCATTGGGAATGAAGAACACGATGCCGAGGAAGCACAAGCCCAGCACAATCGAGAAGTAATTCGGTAAATTGATCGAAATCCAGTCCTGGATCAGCACCAGCGGCACCACGCCGAGCATCGGTCCCCACACCGAAGTCGCGCCGCCCAAGAGCGCCATGATCACGGTGAGGAACGACACCGTCGGATTGAATGCTGTGGTCGGGTCGATATAGCTCGAGCGCGGCGCCATGATTGCGCCGGCGAGCGTCATCACCAGCGCGCTGATGACGAAGGTGCCGATTTTCAGCCGCGTCGTGTTGATGCCGATTTGGCGGGCGACGGTTTCGTCCGCCCCTAACGTCTTCATCGCAAATCCCATGCGCGTGCGGTCGCGGATCAGCCAGAGGCCGACGATAAACACACACAGCGCAAGCAACTGATAATAGATGTCGCGCGCGACGTCGTTGGTGAAGACTTCCAAGCCGTAGAGATAGCGCCCGGCTTTCACTGCAATGCTGGCTTCGTACCACGTGACAATCTCGCGAACGAGAGTAGCAAGGCCGAAGGTAAAGATGACGAAATACATACCCTTCAGCCGCAGCGTGGCAAGACCGACGAAGGCGGAGAGCACGATGCCGATGACGGCCGCGGCTCCGAGCGCGTAGAGATAGCCGTAGTCGGGCGCAAGTACCGCGACCGCGTAATTGCCGACGCCGTAGAACGCGGAAGCCGCGAGCGAAATGTAGCGCGTAGGACCGGAGAAGAAAGCCCAGCCGGTCGCGAGTGCGACGTATTTAAAGATGTCGAGCAACTGCGCGAGGCGGAAACTGTCGATGTAGCGCGGGGCGACGATGAGTGCCGCGAGCACAACCAGCGCGATGATTTCCTTCGGAATGCGGATCGTGCGGCCGCTGCTGGTGCGCGTACTGCCGCCGAACAGGCCTTCCGGTTTCCACAGCAGCACGAGCGAAAAGAGCGTAAAGCTGACGACCGTGATCAGGCCGGAGTTCAGAAGCAGCGCACCGAACTGCTCGGCAAGTCCGAGCATGATGCCGGCAACAAAGCCGCCCATGACATGGCCGATACCGCCCATCACGACGACGATCAGCGCCTTCATCGTGAAGGCAGCACCCGTAGTCGGGTTCATGCCGAAGAACATGGAAATCAGGATGCCCGCACAGGCGGCGAGTGCGCCGCCCGACGCGAAAGCAAGCGCGCTGTAGCGTTTTACATCGACGCCGACGAGCGGTGCCGCATCCGGATTGCTTGCGATCGAGCGCAGCGCGCGGCCCGTCTTCGAGTAACGCAACGCCGCATAGACGCCGAAGGCAAGCGCGAGTGCGGCAACCAAGGTCACGACGCGGTTCGCGGAGAGCGCCAGCGGCCCGAGCCGGATTACGTCGGCGAGATACGTATAGGCGCGGTCAGTGCCGGTCCACAGCACGAGTGCCACGCCTTGCAAAACGAACAACAGACCGAAGGTCGAGATGATCGAATCAATCTCGCGCTTGCCCTGATCGCGCGTGCGCGAAAGCAGCGGATGCAGCACGTACATAAAGAGTAGCCAGCTAGCGATGAACGCCGCCGGCACGCCAAATAGCAATGTGATAAAGGGCGGCGCATTCAGGAGCGTGAAGCCCCAGAATGCCGCGTAGCCCGCGAGCATAAGAAATTCGCCATAGGCGAGATTGAGGACGCGCGCGACGCCGTATTGCAGGTTCAAGCCGATCGCGATCAGCGCATAGATGCCGCCGATCACAAGACCCGCAATCATGAAGTCGAAAAACAAGGTCACGCTACGCGAACTCCGTTCGTGCGCGCGTACGACTGCGCGCCCGTTTACTTGCCGCCGATTCTATAGAAAAGGGCCCGCGTTCACGACACGCGGGCCCGGTAGCCTTTGCTTAACCTTACTTTATCTGCGGAGCGACCGCGCCCGGCAGGTTCGAAGGCGAGACGCCTTTATATTCGCCGGCCTGATACTGGCCGACCCACCACAGCTTGGTTAACTGGTTATTTTCCAGCTTCACGTCGCCGAGAATGGTCTTGAAGGTGCCGGTGCGAAGTTCGGCGATGATCTTCTTGTTGTCGATCTCGCCGACACGCTCGATCGCCTGCTGCAACATTTGCAGACCTGCGTAAGTGTTCGAGCTTGCCCAACGGTCAGGCTCCTGACCTTTGTTCACATCCTTGTGGCGCTTCACCCAATCCTGCACGCCGGGGCCGTTCGGATCCCACGCACCGAGACCGAAGAAGCCGTTGATCTTGTCGCCGAACTTGCCCTTGTAGTTCGGGAACGCCGCGCCGACTGCGAGATACTTCACTTTCGGATTGAAGTCGTTCGCGAGCGCCTGCTCGGTGAGCATGAAGGTGTCCGGCGGATAGGAGAACGCGATCATGATGTCCGGATCGGCCGCCTTTGCCGCCTTGATCTGCGCCGAAAGGTCCGGCGAGCCGAGCGGGTAGGTGGTTTCATAGACGACCTTGTAGTTGTTCGCGGCGAGCGCGGCCTTTGCCGGTGCGAGGAACTCCGCACCGAACGGATGCTGCACGGAGAACAGCGCGACGGTTTCCTTGATCTGTCCCTTCTTGCGAAGGTCGTTCAGCATATCGACAAGCGCCTTCACGCCTTCCGACGGCTTGCCGAGCATCCAGAACGCGTTATCGAATTTCGGAGCGAGCTTGTCGATCTGCTCGGTCGCGGCCGTACCCATGATTTGCGGATAGCCGTGCTTGTTGAACACCGGCAGCACCTGCAGGTTCGGTCCCGTGCCCCACGGCGCCAGCACGATGTCCATCTTGTCGACGGTCATCAGGCGTTCCACCAGGCGCACCATGTCTTCGTTGTTCGAGCGGTCGTCAACTTCGGTCACTTCGATCGGAATGCGCTTGCCGTACTTTTTCAGCATGATTCCGCCGGCTTTGTTCACGTCATCGACCCAGAGCCGGTAGTTCGGAACGGAAGTCAGCAGCGCGCCAGCCGCCTGCGGTCCCGACAGTGAAATGACATAGCCGACTTTGATCGACTTCGGCGCGTCCTGCGCCGGCAGCAACTGCGTGGAGCCTGCGATCATGCCGATCGCAGCCACCCCGCAAAGAATTCTTTTGAACATCGGTAGTCTCCTCCCAAAGGCTTTTCTTATCCATCTATCATGGGATGAAACGATTGGACTTCCAACCGTATCTTTGGGGGAATAGGCGGACTTATTGCGCCGCAAAAAAGCGTGGGAGGCGCCCCACGCCAATTATTGCATCGGCTTTGGCGCGATGAAGTTTTGCAGAACCGCAAACAGCGGGTGCGTCACGCCACGTTCTTCGAATAGGTCTTTGCGTAAGTTTCGCGCAGCACGTTCTTCTGCACCTTGCCCATCGCGTTGCGCGGCAGGTCGTCCACGAAGAAGACGCGCTTCGGCTGCTTGAAGCGGGCGAGGCGGCCTTCGAGCGCGCCCAGAATTTCCGCTTCGGTAAGTGCTGCCGCCTTCGATTTCACCACCACGGCGGTGACACCTTCGCCAAGATCGGGATGCGCGAGCCCGATCACGGCGGACTCGACCACGCCCGCGATGGCGTCGATCTCGCCCTCGACTTCCTTCGGATAGACGTTGAAGCCGCCGGAGATGACGAGATCCTTGCCGCGGCCCACGATGTGGACGTACCCGCGCTCGTCGATCTTGCCGAGGTCGCCGGTAATAAAGAAGCCATCGGCACGAAATTCGGCAGCGGTCTTTTCCGGCATCCGCCAATAGCCCTGAAACACGTTCGGGCCCTTCACCTCGATCACGCCGATTTCGCCTTGCTCGAGTATTTTTCCGCTTTCCGGATCGGCGACGCGAAGTTCGACCCCCGGCAGCGGAAAGCCGACGGTGCCGGGAATGCGGTCGCCATCATAAGGGTTCGACGTATTCATATTGGTTTCGGTCATGCCGTAGCGCTCAAGGATTGCGTGACCGGTCTTCTCCGAGAAAGCGCGATGCGTTTCCGAAAGCAGCGGCGCCGAACCGGAAACGAATAGACGCATATGCTTGGTCGCTTCTTTCGTGATTTTCGCGTGATCGACGAAACGCACATAGAAGGTCGGCACGCCCATCATCGAGGTTGCCTTCGGCATGAGCCGGATCATCTCGTCGGCATCGAACTTGCCGAAGAAAATCATCGACGCACCGGACAATAGCGCGACGTTCATCGCAACGAACAGTCCGTGCGTGTGGTAGATCGGCAGCGCGTGCAACAGTACGTCGTCTGCAGTGAAACGCCAATAATCCTTCAGGGTTGCCGCATTCGAAAGCAGATTATCGTGCGAAAGCATCGCGCCTTTCGAGCGGCCCGTGGTACCGGACGTATAGAGAATGGCGGCAAGATCGTCCTTGGTTCGCGCAATAGGGGCGGAAGGCGTTGCGTCTTTTGCGTTCGCAAGCAGCGAGCCGTCGCCGCTCACGCCAAGCGTCTCAACGGTGCCAATCTTCAATTTTTCCGCGAGCGCCTTCACACCGCTTTCGGTTTCCGGTTTGCAGATCACGACGCGCGGCTCGGCGTCACCCAGAAAATATTCGAGTTCGGCAAGCGGATAGGCGGTGTTGAGCGGCAGATAGACGCCGCCCGCGCGCACGACGCCGAGATAAAGTGCGAGGTTCTGCCAGGATTTTTCGATCTGCACCGCGACCCGGTCGCCGGGCTGAACGCCGCGGCGGATGAGATACGCGGAAATCTTTGCCGAGAGATCGAAGACTTCGCCATAGGAAATAATTTTTCCGTCAGGCAATTCGATCAGCGCCTTCTCTCGCGAAGGGATCGCCTGTTCGAGCGCGGTGAAAAGATAATTGGTGGCGTTCATTGCAGGTATTCTCGCGGGTAGGGAACGTACCGCCTGCGGCTGCCGCAGCAGTTTCTTCACATCCTTGCTGGCAACGACTTCGCTGGCTTCGGCATAGGCTTCGTGATTTTTCTCGATTTCCGAAAGGTCGTAGCGGTAGTTGACCATGACGCCATGCGATTGCGCGAGGCCTCTTGATGACAGGTCTGCATTGGCGTGGATATGCGCGAGTGCCGCGCCATTGCCAAGATGAAACCGCGCGACCGGATCGAGCGGTCGTCCGTAGCTGGTTTTTCCGTTCAGGAAATACTGTGCTGCGAGCGAAGAAAGCGGCGCTTCCAGCGCATCGCGGCTGTTTTTGTCTTCGTGCCAGCCCGGCTTGTCGAGCAGCGCCAGCGCTCCGCGGTCCGAGTCATGGATCGCGCCCGAGGCTTCGCTCTTACGCTCGCGGGCGAGCCATTTCGCAAAACCCGGAACCGGCGAGAGCGTGACAAAGGTTTCCAGCTTCGGAAATTCGCGCGAGATTTCTTCGGCGACCTGCTTGATCAGGAAGCTGCCGAAGGAGACACCCGCAAGTCCCTTCTGTGTGTTGGAGATCGAATAGAACACTGCCGCCGTCGCTTCACGGGGGTCGAGCGGCTTCCTGCCGCGCGCGAGAATAGGTGCGATCGCGCCGGGGATTTCTTTCGTGAGCGCGACCTCGACGAAGATCAGCGGCTCGTCGGTGAGTGCGGGATGAAAGAACGCGTAGCAGCGGCGGTCGGCAGGATCGATCCGTGCGCGAAGATCGTCCCAGTCGCCGATCTCGTGGACCGCTTCGTAGCGGATGATTTTTTCGAGCACGATTGCGGGCGACGACCAGTCGATCCGCCGCAGCACCAGAAAGCCGCGGTTGAACCACGAAGAAAACAGATGCACGAAATCGCGGTCGACCGCCGCGAGATCGCCGCGCCGCGAAAGTGCGTCCAGCAAATGCGAACGCATCGCGACCAGCCCTTCGGTGCCGTCGGGGGCGAGATTAAGCCGCCGTACGATTTCCTGCCGCCGCGGCTCGCTCGCATCGTGAAGTGCTGCCTCCGCCGCTTCGTCCTGTGCATCGACGTATTTCTTCGCGGCCCGTTTCAGCTTTTCGCGATCCGGCCCGTAGCGGTGCGCAAGCGCTTCGAAAAAGGCGACCCGCTCGCCGGTCTTCAGCTCTCGATAGGCTTCGAGAATCTCGGCGGCGAGAGCGACACCGGAGGCTTCCCCTCGGCGCGATAGCAACTGCTCGCAAAGCTCGACTAGATTTTCGGTGCGCACTTCGCCGGCAGGCTTCGTGCGCCCGCGCGCGCGCGAAATGAGATCGCGTCCGCGATCGGAAATCGTCTGAAAGAGGTCGCTCAGAAAGCTCTTGTTCGTTGTCACGGCGCTGCTTCTTTGGGTTGAGGAACGAATAAAACAAATACGGCGCCAAATCGCAAAGACAGTGCTTCGGCTTCAAGTATTCGCCGAAAGCCTCGGTTTACCCTGCGCTTTTGCCGCAACCCACTCCGCAACGATGGCCTCGATCGCGGCCAGTCCGTCGGTGAGCGCCGCGGGGCCGGGCTGAAGAATGAGCGTCGACTTGATCTCGCGGACAAACCCGTCGCGAACGGCCGGGATCGTATCGAAGTCCGGCCGCGCGATGACGCGCCCGGGCACGAACTTCTTGCCGCACCATGAGCCGATGATGATGTCGGGCGCAGCCGCGATCACTTGTGCGCCGGTCACCACCCGCTCCGGTGCGGATTTCTTCACCGCAAGATCAGGGAAAACCTCCATGCCGCCGGCGGCCTCGATCAGCTCCGACACCCAGCCGATGCCGGAGATCATCGGCTCGTCCCATTCCTCGAAATAGATGCGCGGCCGTGCGGGCAGGGCAGCGCCTCGAATGCGCGCCTCATCCAGCCGCTTCCGCAGACCGGCACAGAGTGCGGCACTCTTCGCGGGCTCGCCGATCAATCCGCCGAGCGTCTCGATCATCGCGAAAATTCCGGCGACGTCGCGCTGGTTGAAGGCGTGCACCGCGATCCCGGCCTTCACGAGATCGGCGACGATCCCGGCCTGCAGGTCGGAGAAGGTGAGCACGAGGTCGGGAGTGAGCGCGAGAATCTTCGGCACATCCGCCGATATGAAAGCCGCGACCCGAGGCTTTTCTTTACGGACCTGTGGCGGGCGCACCGCATAGCCGGAAACGCCTACAATCCGGGCATCCTCACCCATCAAATAGAGCGTTTCGACCGTCTCTTCGGTCAGGCAGACGATGCGGCGGGGCGGGAAACTTCGCATGAGCCGAAAATTGGAGGGATTCGAAGGCTGATTGTAGTCCGGGGAGCACATCGGGGAACGGCGGAAAAACCGTTGATCTGCGGCCCGTTCCGCGTGACTTTATATGTGCCCGGCGGGAATATCCGCCGCGAATTCGAATCGCCTCGGGGGTCGAGGCAATCGGGGCAGGAGGTTCCTATGGCTGGTATCGTCGATCGCGTAAAAAATATTTTGCTAACCCCAAAGACCGAGTGGCCGGTGATCGACGGTGAGTCCGGCGACACCAAAGAAGTCTTCACCTATGTCGCGATCCTCGCGCTGCTGCCATTGATCGGCACGATCATCGGCAGCGCGATCGTGGGCGTTCTGCCGCTGACCTACGGCCTCGCCGCCGGCGCGGTCGGGTATCTCCTCGCCTTCGTAGTCGTTTACGTTGTTGCCTTCGTCATCAATGCGCTCGCACCGACCTTTGGCAGCGAGAAGCATATGCCGAGCGCGCTGAAGCTGACCGCTTACGCCTACACCGCGTCATGGGTGGCGGGCATCTTCGCCATCATCCCGGTACTCGGCGGACTGATCGCGCTCGCGGGCGGCATCTACAGCCTCTACACGCTCTACCTCGGCCTGCCGACGATGATGCGCACGCCGCAGGACAAGGTGATGGGCTATTTCATCGTGTCGCTGATTTGCGCGATCATCGTTTCGATCGTGATCACGGCGGTGATCGGCGGGCTGCTGTTGTTCCCGTTCGCAGCACTGATCGCAACCCGCTAACTTCTTACTTCGCGATCAACACATCCCGGCACGATGGCGGCAGTTCCGCCATCGTGATCGGGGGTTTCGGCTTCGGTTTTACTTTTGGTTCTACCGGCGGCGGCGGATTGATGATCGCGTCGCGGAACCACCAATCCAGCTCTTTGCCGCAACCGTCTTCGCTGCCGACCGGCCCTTGTGGCGTGCAGTCGGGGCTGTCCTTCGGGCAGCGCAGCCGGATATGCATATGATAGTCGTGTCCCCAATAGGCGCGAACCTTCGTTTGCCACGGCTGCTTCGGCGCCTCGCGGCATAGCGCTTTCTTGATCGCGGCATTTACGAAGATGCGCTCGACTTCGGGGTCCTCCGCTGCCATGCGGATCACCTGCACATGACCGGGCGTGAAGATTTTCGGATCGATGTCGCGGCGGTCGGCGCGCACCATGAGTTGCGGCGGAAAACTTTCGCGCTCTTCGGTACCGAGCGTGCGGTTCGGCATCGGCGTCAGCCAGATGTCGGCGTCTAAGCCGACCTGATGCGAGGCGTGTCCCGTCAGCATCGGCCCGCCGCGCGGCTGCGCAAGATCGCCGACCAGAATGCCGTTCCAGCCGGCTTGCGGTACGCGCTTTGCGAAGCGCTCTAGAAAAGCGATCAGGTCCGGGTGGCCCCAGTTGCGGTTGCGCGAAAGCCGCATGACCTGCCAGGTTTGCCCGTTCACGGGCAATGCGATGCCGCCGGCAAGGCAGCCCTTGGAATAGAAACCGATCGCGCGTGCCTTGAGTGGCGCGGCGTCCGATTTTTTCCCGAACAGTTCCTTGGCGGGGGCGTTCGGCGCGGGAGCCTGTGCCGCCGCTGGGGCCGCGGCGAGCATCAAGAGAGCGTAAATTCCGAGGCGGCGCATCATGTTCGAATCCTATCTGAAACCCTTCCTCCAGCCAAAAACGGGCGAATTCGAGTAACAATTCCGCGACATAGCGCCGGTGTGGCCTCTACGCACTTGCGAAAACCGGCCGGTTTCTCAATAAATGCCGAGAGGGCTGATTCAATGAATACGGGGCTTTCCATGAAACGCATCCTTGCCGCCGCCGCGCTGATCTCGGCGTTGACGCTTGCGCCCGCGAGCGCGCAGCAGCGTCCCTTCGAGCACGCTGCGTCCCGCGCCGAGCCGCCGTCTATCGTGGTCACGATCTCGGTGCCGAAGCAGGAACTGCGCGTCGTCGTCGATGGCGTCGAAAAATATGTCTGGCCGGTTTCGACCGGGCGTGACGGCGTTGCGATCACGCCGGCCGGCACTTTCAAGGTGCAGTCGATGCACGTGATTACGTATTCCCGCCTCTTCAATAACGCGCCAATGCCTTACGCTATTTTTTACGACGGCCACTACGCGATCCATGGCACGCTCGCGACGCACCTGCTCGGCCGCACCGCCTCGATGGGCTGCACGCGCCTGCATCCGGACAACGCGAAAATCCTGTTCGAGATGGTGAAGGCGCGCGGCGCGAAGAGCCTGCAGGTTATCGTGCAGCGCGACGACCGCTTCGTCTCGAGCACCTCGCTGGTGCGATAAGTTTCGCTCTCGAAATTGAAAACGCCCCGCGCAAGCGGGGCGTTTTTGTTTAGCGCGGCGCTTGCGCCGTTTCACTCGACGACGATCTCTCCGGTCATGCCGTGATCGGCGTGGGTTTTTCCATCGCTGCCGCGGATGCCGCAATGTAGATCGGTGAAACGTCCGGCCGCGACCGGCACGAACCACCATTCCGCGGAGTGGCCGGGATAGACTTCGATTTCGCGGATCGCGCCCTTGAACTCTGCGAGCGTGACAGGCTTGCCGTCGCGCATTTGCGTCACCTGCACCTTGCGCGTCCATACCGCCTGCGAAAATCCGTGCGACGTGAAGTAGTGCGGGTCGCCGCTGTGGTTGCGCAGCACGAGCTTGTAGAGTTTGCCGGTCTCGAACTTCAGCTTGTCCGGAAAGAAGGCGTGATTGCCAGGCTTGCCGAGATCGACCACGACTTCGATCGGCTGCAGGCGCGAGAGATCGCCTGCGGCGTACGCCGCGCTCGTAACAAAACCCGCTAAGACGAGCGCAAGCGAACTAAGCAGAAATGACCGCAAAAACATTGGCTTTCCTCTCTGAGAAAGCCAGCTTATTGCAATTGCGAATTAGTTGCAAGTAGAGGCCGCAGCGCTCGCCGACCCTGAAGCCCGCGCAGCGGGGATTCCCCGATGCTTCACGCGCGCTTGCGTGGTCTCGCTTTTTTCGTTCGCGATTTCGATTTCTTTTTTTGCGTTCTCGTCTTTGCCGCCTTCTTGGCCGAGCGCGACTTTGCTGTCTTCGAGCGTTTGGCGCTCGCGGCAGCACCTTTGCGTCCGCCCTTCTTGTAAACTTCCTTGTTCTCCGGCTTGCCGCGCCCGGAACCGCTCTTTTCGCCGCCGCCATGAATCTTGTTCACGATGGCCCATGCCGCGGCTTCTGCGTCTTTGTCCGTCATGCCGCGCTTCTTGTAGCTGTCCTCGATATATCCGGCTTTGCGTTTCTGCTTGTCGGTGTAGGCCGACTTGTCGCCGCGGGGCATGGTGATCTCCTGATTTCTTCCGCCGTCTGCGCGAACGCGGCGCTGTCATCTTTGTTCCGGTATCGCGGAACCATGCCCGAGCCGCGCCGTTCATTCTCTAATGGAGGGCGGCAGACCAACATTCATGGAGGAAAACATGGCGACAGCAGCACCGCGCGCAATGGCGGACACCGCGCACACGAAACTCACGCACGACCTGATCGAGAGCGACCGCGTGGACGGAACCAACGTCTATCGCTCCGACGGCACCAAGATCGGCTCGGTCGAGCGGCTGATGATCGACAAATATTCGGGGCAGGTGGCCTATGCCGTGATGAGCTTTGGCGGTTTTCTCGGCCTCGGCCACGATCACTACCCGATCCCCTGGGCCAAGCTCGACTACAATCCGGAATTAAAGGGCTATGAAGTGAACATCACGGAGGCGGAACTCAAAGCCGCGCCGCACTTTGATCCGGGCAAGGAATATTCCTGGGACACCGTGCAGGGCCAGAAAATCTACGGCCACTATGGTGTTCCGACCTATTGGGCTTAACCCATCTTCGTCATGGCCGGGCTTGACCCGGCCATCCACGTCTTTACCGCGCCGATAGTTTGCGAAGGCGTGGATGCCCGGCACAAGGCCGGGTATGACGAGAAACGTGTTTCACAGGAAACTCGTGAAACGAAACGCCCCGCGAAAGCGGGGCGTTTTTCTTTATTATTTACAACGAGGTGATTACCAATTCCCGCTATCAACCGATTTCTAAATGCGTAGTGTGCAACACCTGTACAAGCTACCTTGTGGCGGTTTACACAAAACGTGTTACCGATTTGGTGACGATCGGATAGCGACGGCTCTATCCGACTTGGGCCCGCAAAGGCTCACCACTGAATCGCCGTACCCAATCTGCTACGGAAACCGAACGAGTCTGCTTCCCCAAGAAGCGGACTCGTTCACCGTCGCGACTCAGCGGACAACCAATAGCGCGAGTCGCGTGTGTCGCAAGCGCGAATCCGAATCCCACAGCAATCCACAAGCTGAAAGTTGATTCGGAAAAAAGTTGACAGACACAGGATGGTGGAAATTTGCTCCGATAACTTAAGTTATCAACCATCCACCTTCAACGCCGCGATGAACGCTTCCTGCGGAATGTCGACCTTGCCGTATTGGCGCATTTTCTTTTTGCCCTCTTTCTGCTTGTCGAGGAGCTTGCGCTTGCGGGTGGCGTCGCCGCCGTAACATTTCGCCGTCACGTCCTTGCGGAGCGCGCGCACGGTTTCGCGCGCGATCACCTTGCCGCCGATCGCGGCCTGAATCGGCACCTGGAACATATGGGGCGGGATCAGTTCTTTCAGCTTCTCGCACATCGCGCGGCCGCGCTGTTCGGCGCGGGTGCGGTGCACGAGCATCGCAAGCGCATCGACCGGCTCGTTGTTGACTAAAATGCTTAGCCGCACGAGATCGCCGGGGCGGCGGCCCTCGATCTTGTAGTCGAACGAGGCATAGCCTTTCGAGATCGATTTCAGGCGGTCGTAGAAATCAAACACCACTTCGTTCAGCGGCAATTCGTATTCCAGCATCGCGCGCGCGCCGACATAAGCCAGGTTCTTTTGGTTGCCGCGGCGGTCCTGACACAGCTTGATCACCGAACCGAGATATTCGTCGGGCGTGAGAATCGTCGCCTTGATCCACGGCTCCTGAATTTCCGCGATCTTCACCACATCGGGCATATCGACCGGATTGTGCAGCTCGATCAGGCTGCCGTCGTTCAAATGGATTTCGTAGATCACCGAAGGCGCGGTCGCGATCAGCTCGAGGTCGAATTCGCGCGAGAGCCGCTCCTGAATGATCTCTAGATGCAGCAGCCCGAGAAAGCCGCAGCGGAAGCCGAAACCGAGCGCGGCAGAAGTTTCCATTTCAAACGAAAAGCTTGCGTCGTTCAAACGCAGCTTCGACATCGCCGAGCGCAGGTTTTCGAATTGCGCGGCATCGACCGGGAACAGTCCACAGAACACCACCGGCTGCGCCGGGCGAAAACCGGGGAGTGCCTTGTCGATAGGTTTGCGATCGTCGGTGATCGTGTCGCCAACACGCGTATCCGCGACTTCCTTGATCGAGGCCGTGAAGAATCCGATCTCGCCGGGGCCGAGTTCGTCAACCTCGACCTTCTTCGGATTGATGACGCCGACGCGATCCAGATCGTAGGCCGCCTTCGCGCCCATCATGCGGATGCGCTGGTTCTTCTTCATGGTGCCGTCGATGATGCGAACGAGCACGACGACGCCGAGATAAGCGTCGTACCAGCTATCCACCAAGAGCGCTTTCAAGGGCGCATTACGGTCGCCCTTCGGCGCCGGCAATCTATGCACGATTGCTTCCAGCACATCCGGCACGCCTTCGCCGGTCTTCGCGGAGATGCCGATCGCACCCGATGCGTCGATGCCGATGACTTCCTCGATCTGCGCGCGGATCTTCTCAGGCTCTGCCGCGGGAAGATCAATCTTGTTCAGGACCGGCACGATCTCGTGGCCGTTGTCGATGGCCTGATAGACGTTGGCCAGTGTCTGCGCTTCTACACCTTGCGAAGCGTCCACGACCAAGAGCGAGCCTTCGCAGGCAGCTAACGAGCGGTTCACTTCATAGGCGAAGTCGACATGGCCCGGCGTATCGATCAGGTTCAGAACATAGGTCTGGTTGTTCTTTGCCTTGTAGGTCAGGCGCACGGTCTGCGCCTTGATGGTGATGCCGCGCTCGCGCTCGATGTCCATGTTGTCGAGCACTTGTTCTTTGCCCGCCATTTCGCGCGCGTCCATCGCGCCGGTGAGCTGAATCAGCCGGTCGGCAAGCGTGGACTTGCCGTGGTCGATGTGCGCGACGATGGAGAAGTTGCGGATATTTTCGATGGGCGTGGACATGGCGGGCGGGTGTTAGCATCTACACCCACCGGCGCAAAGGGCGGCACATCGTCATTCCGGGGCGCCGAACGAAGTGAGGTGAACCCGGAATCCAGAGCCCAATTTGAGGGCTTTTCGAGTGGCCCTGGATTCCGGGTCTCGCTTCGCTCGCCCGGAATGACAGACTATTCTGACGCCATGAAAACGCCCCCAAAGATTCGCCCCGCCTCCGAATCCGACCTACCCGCGATTCTCGGCATCTATAACGACGCGGTCGAAAACACGACTGCGATCTGGAACGAGACGCCGGCCGATCTCGCGAATCGCAAAGCGTGGTTCGCGGAGCGGACCGGCAAGGGGTTTCCGGTGCTGGTCGCCGAGCGCGAGGGCGTGATCGGTTACGGTTCGTTCGGCGATTTTCGCCCCTTCGAGGGTTATCGCGTGACGGTCGAGCATTCGGTCTATGTCGATAAGCAAGCGCGCGGGCAGGGTGTCGGCGAAGCGCTCCTAGATGCTTTGATTCAAGAAGCCCAGCGCATGGAAAAACACAACATGATCGGCGGCATCGACGCGTCGAACGCGCCCTCGATCGCGCTGCACGTGAAACTGGGCTTCGAGGAAGTCGGCCGTATGCCCGGCGTCGGCACGAAGTTCGGGCGTCCGCTCGATCTGCTTCTTATGCAGAAGGTGCTTTAGCGCGCCACGACTCTTAGCTGCGGCGGCTCGACCGCGAACGGCTGCAACGCAAGCCTCTTGCCCTTGCTCACGATGATCAGGTGGTTCGCCGGCACCGGATTCCAGAACGTGCGGTCCATGTCCAACGGCTCTGACACGATCAGCGACGCGTCGCCGATGTCGCGATAATAAAGCGAAGTCGCGGTGTCGTCGGACGCATAGCGGAATGCGAACAGATTTTGTCCGTCGGAGAGTGCCGCGGTAAAACGCACCGGCCTTTCGGTGCCGCTTTTCTTTACAAGATCGGTGACCGTCGCCATGACGCGCGCGGTCGCGCCGACCGGATCGTTTTCGAGGCCCGCCGAGAGCATCGCCAGAAATACCGCCTCGGAATCGGTGGTACCGAAACGGCGCGGATAGAATTTGTCGTCGATCATGTTTTCGACCTGGCGCCGGATCAGCGGCCAGTCGCCGATCGAGCCGTTATGCATGAACATCCACGGCCCATAGGAAAACGGATGGCAGTTCGGCCGCGTGGTCGCGGTGCCGGTCGCCGCGCGGATATGCGCGAAGAATAATTTGGAGCGGATGTGGCGGCAGAGGTTGCGCACGTTGTCGTCCGACCAAGCCGGGCGGATTTCGCGGTAGATGCCTGGCTCCGATTCGCGAAGGCTGTACCAGCCTAGGCCGAAGCCGTCGCCGTTGGTCGCACCTTCGGATTCCAGCGCGTGCAGGCTTTGATGGATGAGAGAGTGGTCAGGCGCGGTGACATAGCGCTCAAGCGCGGTCTCTACGCCCCGATAGGCAATCCAGCGGCACATTATTCAGCCCAACGCGCGAGCGCGCGATTCAGTTCTGCCAGCCCCTTGCGACTCATATTGTACTCCAAACCGGCGAAGTTGTGACAGTTCAGGCGAACAAAACGAAAATCGCCGGACGGTTTCCCATCCGGCGATCACGAAAGTTAACGAATTGAGTCGGGAAATCGACTTCTCTTAGTAACGGTAGTGGTCCGTCTTATACGGGCCTTCCTGCTTCACGCCGATATAGCTCGCCTGATCCGGACGAAGCGTGGTCAGCTTCACGCCGATCTTCGCGAGATGCAGGCGCGCGACCTTCTCGTCGAGCGACTTCGGCAGCACATAGACTTCCTTCTTGTACTTGCCGTCCTTGTTGTTCGCCCAGAGTTCGATCTGTGCCAGCGTCTGGTTCGTGAACGAGGCCGACATCACGAAGGAGGGATGACCCATAGCGTTACCGAGGTTCACGAGGCGGCCTTCGGAGAGCAAGATGATGCGGTTGCCGGAAGCAAACTCGATCTCGTCGACCTGCGGCTTGATGTTGGTCCACTTGAAGTTCTTGAGCTGCGCCACCTGAATTTCGTTGTCGAAGTGGCCGATGTTGCAGACGATGGCGCGATCCTTCATCCCGCGCATATGCTCGAGCGTAATGATATCCTTGTTGCCGGTCGCGGTGACATAGATGTCGGCGCGCGGCAGCGCGTCTTCGATGGTGACAACCTCGTAGCCTTCCATCGCCGCCTGCAAGGCGCAGATCGGATCGATTTCGGAGACCAGCACGCGGCAGCCGGCCTGGCGCAGCGATGCTGCCGAGCCCTTGCCGACGTCGCCGAAGCCAGCGACGAACGCGACCTTGCCCGACATCATGACGTCGGTGCCGCGGCGGATGCCGTCGACCAGCGATTCACGGCAGCCATAAAGATTATCGAACTTCGACTTCGTGACCGAGTCGTTGACGTTGATTGCAGGCCACAAGAGCGTGCCTGCCTTCTGCATATCGTAGAGACGATGCACGCCGGTGGTGGTTTCTTCCGAGACGCCTTTGATGCTGTCGGCGATCGCCTTGAAGTAGCCCTTCGGCTTTTCCTTGAGTTGCTTCTTCAAGAGCGCGAAGAAAACTTCTTCTTCTTCCGAGTCCGGCTTGTCGAGGAATGCAGTGTCGCCGTTCTCGGCGCGCAGGCCGAGATGGACGTACATGGTGGCGTCGCCGCCGTCGTCCAGGATCATGTTCGGGTGACCGCCGCCGTGCCAGTCGAACAGCATCGCGGTGTAATCCCAGTAATCCTTCAGCGTCTCGCCCTTCACCGCGAACACCGGAATGCCGGCCGCGGCGATTGCTGCCGCCGCGTGATCCTGCGTCGAGTAGATGTTGCACGAGACCCAGCGGATGTCGGCACCGAGCGCCTTGAGCGTTTCGATCAACACACCCGTTTGAATGGTCATGTGCAACGAGCCGGCAATACGCGCGCCCTTCAGCGGCTGCTTCGGGCCGTACTCTTCACGCGTCGCCATCAGGCCCGGCATTTCGGTCTCGGCCAGCGAGAGTTCTTTGCGGCCGAACTCGGCGAGGCCGATATCGGCGACGATGTAATCTTTGGCGACGGCCTTCAACGCAGCGGTCATGACGATCCTTCGATGTTTCGTTTGAAAAAGTATTGGCGCGGGGCGGGCCGCGCAGTTCGGCGGTGGCTATAGCAGCCGTATCCGGACAGGGCAACAGAGATATAAAGATTTCTTTATGTCGTTTATTCAAGGGTCTATGGGGCTATAAGCGGCCCCGAAAGCGCAATTCCGGCGTCCCCAAGAACCGAACAAGTGACAAAAACCTTCAAAAAACCCGCAGCCGGCACGTTCTTGCTGGTGGCTGCGATCATCCTGATCTCGATGAACCTGCGGCCAGCCATTACCGGCGTCGGCCCGGTGTTGGAGTTCATCCGTGCGGATACGGGTCTCTCGGCGGTGCTGGCAGGCGTGCTGACCTCGATCCCGCTCGCGGCCTTCGCATTCATGTCGCCGTGGGCCGCCGCGATCGGCAGCAGGCTCGGCATGGAACGCGCAATCTTCATTGCGTTGCTCGTGCTGGCGATGGGCGTGCTGCTGCGTTCCGTTCCGTCGCTTTTCTTTCTGTATGCGGGGTCGATCCTGCTCGCAGCGGCAATCGCCGTCGGCAATGTGCTGGTGCCCGGCCTCATCAAACGCGATTTCCCGGACAAGGTTGGTCTGATGACCAGCGTCTATGCGACGACGCTCGCGACCTTCGCTTCGCTCTCTTCCGGAATTTCGGTGCCGCTCGCGCAGACCTTGCCGGGCGGATGGAAGGGGGCGCTTGCGGTCTGGTGCATTCCGGCAATTATCACTGCGCTCATTCTGCTGCCGCAACTCAAGAACGCGACCAAGCCAGTTCCGCAGCCCGGCGAAAAGGTGACGCAAAGTGTCTGGCGCTCGAAGCTCGGCTGGAACGTGACGCTGTTCATGGGCTTGCAGTCCATGAGTTTCTACACGGTCTTAAGTTGGCTCTCTTCGATCTTGCAGGATCAGGGTTATTCGCCGGTAACGGCGGGATGGATCACTGCGATGTTTCCGGCGCTCGGCATTCCGGTCGGCTTTGTCTTCCCGGCGATGATGTCGCGCTTCAAGGATCAGCGCGCGATGAGTGTGTTCTGGAGTCTCGCTATGCTCGCGGGCTATCTCGGCATGATCGTATTGCCGCAGTTCACGGTGTTCTGGGTGATCGTTTCCGGTATTGCGCTCGGCTTCTGCTTTCCGTTGGCGCTCGCGTTCTTCGCACTCCGCGCTTCCGATGCCAAGCAGGCGGCGGCACTTTCCGGCATGGCTCAATCCGTCGGCTACGGTATTGCCGCGATGGGTCCGGTGCTGTTCGGCGCGCTGCACGACTGGACTCATGGCTGGACGGCAGCGCTCTGGATGATCGCGGTTTGCGCCTTCTTGCAGGCTTTCGTCGGCTGGTCCGCGGGAAGAAAAGCTCATATCGGAGATAGTTCCGATATGCGCATAAGCCGCTAGAAGTTTTCGCGGTCAGGCAGTCGCCAGTTTTTCAGGCGCGGATAGAGCATACTCAACGCGCTTAATTCTTGTCCGTCGATCTTGCGCATTGAGCCGTCGTCGAATTCGACCAGAACATTCCCGGTGAAATCGTCCCGCCCTTGTAGCGCAATTCCGTCCTGAACCAGAAAATAGCGACGATACCGCCGCGGTCTTGGCGGCGCGATTCCTCGAACGATATGAGCCGCTGTGATGGTCGGGTTTATACCCTCCCAAATCATGCTGAAAGCACCGATCGCCTGGCCGGCATTTTCAAATCGTTTCCCGTCGCAGGTCACATCCGCTGCGTTGACTTTGCGCCAGCCATTGTCGCCCAGAACGAAGGCGTGATTATCCACCACCGCCGCGAGACGGTGATCCCAGTCATACCAGCCGACTTCGATCGGCTGCTTATTGTCGAGCATGGAAGAATTATTCCGCCGGATCGCGGCGAAATGTTGGTAAGCGCTACTCGTCTTCGCCGAATTTGGTGGCCAACAGCGTTTCAAGCGCCGAAAGTGCTTCTTTCGCCTGCTCGCCGGAGCAGGTGACCTGAATCGTAGTGCCGGGGCCGGCCGCCAGCATCAAGAGACCCATGATCGAGTCGCCGTTCACCGTTTCGCCGCAACGCGTGACCTCGATCTTGGCGTCGAACTTCTCCGCCATCTGCACGAATTTGGCGGAAGCCCGCGCATGAAGCCCACGCTTGTTGATGACGGGTAATTCCTTCGAGAGGGCGCCTGCGGGCACCGTCGCATTCGGCTTGCAGTCGTCCTCGGGCGGAAGTTCGGAATTTGTCACGTTACTTGCCTGTGCCCGCAAGCACGCGGCTCGCAATGTTGATGTATTTGCGGCCCGCGTCCTGCGCGAGAGCGACCGCCTGCGTCAGCGGCGTGTCGTCGCGTACTTTTGCGAGCTTCACCAGCATCGGCAGGTTGATCCCGGCAACGACCTCGACGTTGGGTGTGTTCATCACGGAGATCGCGAGATTGGAGGGCGTGCCGCCGAACATATCGGTGAGGATGGCGACGCCATCGCCGGTATCGACCTTCTTCACCGCCTCGATGATCTGCTTGCGGCAGCCCTCGATGTCGTCGTCCGGACCGATGGTCACGCTTTCGATCTGCTTCTGCGGACCGACAACGTGCTCGAGCGCCGAGCGGAACTCGACGGCAAGACGGCCATGGGTGACGAGAACGAGACCGATCATCAGGCTCCGCCGGGAAAGGTACAAAGGGAACCCCGGCTCCTCCGCGGTCGACGCGGGAGGCGCATATTCATTAGGTGCAGTGCGGAATGCAAGCCGTCATGCCGCAAACGGTTTCCGCGCCAGTGCTTCCAGCACCAAAGGTAGCGGCGCATCGCCTTTTGCAACCGGAATACGCGGCAATCTGACGCCGAGAATCTCGCAACGAAGCGACTCCGCTGCCGGGACCCGTTCGGCGTCTTCCGCAGCGAGATCGACCACCAGTCCAACCGCCGCGAAGCGTTCGAAGGGAACCGAATGCACGCCGATGCCGCGCAGTTCGATCTTGCCCTCGATGGTTTTCGGCACCGAGGCGATCAGCCTGCCGTTCACCGCGGAAAGAGCGACGCGGTCATCGGCGACGAGACGTGCAAAATGCAGTCTGCCTTCGCGTGCAGCGGTCAGAAGATCCCAAGCGAGTTTCGATTTACCCGCGCCCGAAGGTCCGCGGATCAGAATTGCGCGTGGGCCGGCAAGCACGGCCGTCGCGTGTTCGCTGGAGCTTCCTTTGTGCATCACGTCTTCGCGGCGGGAAGCCGCATGACAAAGCGCGCACCTGCGACCTGCGGCGCTTCACCGGCGGTGGCGGCGGACGAAAGTCTGTTCTCAGCCCAGATACGTCCGCCATGCGCTTCGACGATCTGTTTTGAAATAGAGAGACCGAGCCCGGAATTCTGGCCGAAGCGATGCGCGGGACGGTCGGTATAGAAGCGCTCGAAAATGCGCGTGAGCGCTTCCGGACGCACGCCGGCGCCTTCGTCTTCGACTGCGATTTCGATTTCGTTCCCGGTTCGCTTGCAGAGCACGCGTACCTTGCCGTCCTGCGGCGAGAACGAGCGCGCGTTCTCGACGAGGTTGTCGATGACCTGCCCGAGCCGCGAGTCGTTGCCGAGAATCGTGAACTGAGAGTCCGGTGCATCTTGCGGCTCGAACGCAAGATCGACCTTCACGCCGTCGTCGCGCGGTACGTCGTTTGCAATATCGGAAACGGCGGTCAGCAACTTCCGCAGATCGACGGCCCCGGCTTCGTGGCGCAGAAGGTCCGCGTCGAGGCGGCTCGCGTCCGAGATGTCCGAGATCAGCCGGTCGAGCCGTCTGATGTCGTGCTGGATGACGTTCAGCAATTTCTGCCGCGACTCCTCGCTTTTTGCGAGCGGCAGCGTTTCGATCGCCGAACGCAGCGAAGTAAGCGGGTTCTTCAGCTCATGCGCCACATCGGCTGCGAAGCTTTCGATCGCTTCGATGCGCGAATAGAGCGAATTCGTCATTTCGCGGAACGCGCCGGACAGATGCCCGATTTCATCCGCGCGTGACGTCATGTCGGGAATTTCAACGCGCGAGTGCGTGCGTTTGCGCACGTGCTCGGCGGCCTCCGCAAGCCTTCGCATCGGGCGGGCGATAGTGCCTGCAAGGAACAGCGAAAGCACGATCATGACGGCGGCTGCGACCAGAAACACGCGGACGATGACGAGACGCTCGGCTTCCACCGCGTTGTCGATTTCGCCGCTCTGCGTCTGCAACATCAATACGCCGAGCACGCCGCGGAAACGCTGCACCGGGATTGCAACCGAGACAATGACTTCGCCGCGCTCATTCACGCGCACTTCCGAGTCGCTCTGCCCGGTCATGGCGGTGGCGACTTCCGTATATTCCTTGCCGTTCGCGGCACCGATCTCCTTGTAGATCGGTAGCCCGCCGGAGCGGAAATAAAGCCGCACACGGCGCCACCATGCGCGCACCGGATTGATCTGCGGTTGCTCGGTGAGCGCGGGTAGGTCGAAGCGCAGGATTTCGCCGGTTACGCTCAGCGTGCGGGAATCGATCAGCAATCCGCCGTCGCGGTCGTAGATGCGTGCACGCGTATTGGTTGGCACGATCAGACGGCGCAAGAGCGGCGCCACCGTTTCCGGGTTGATCGGAAATTCCAGCGCCGTGTAGTCGTCGCTCGGGATGTAGCTTTCGCCGGCCTGCAATTCGAGAAGCTTTTCCGGGTCGATCGGAATGTTGCTTGCGTCCGAGCGCGAAGTACTCGCGATCGCGGCGGCCATGATCTCGCCCTGCGTGATCAAGCTTTGCACGCGCGCCTCGATAAGGCCCGCGCGATATTCCGAGAGATAAAGAATTCCGGAGACCAGCGAGACAAGGCCGAGAAGATTTAGGAGAACGATGCGCCGGCGAAGCGAGGAAAAACCCTGATAGGCAAGAAAACTTCTGAAGCGGCGGAGCAACCCGGCGTTTTCAGGAAGCGCGGATTCCGGGCGCGGTTCGTCCGCGGGCCGCTTCGCATAGCCGAGCCAGTAACGCAGGCCCAGCGGATCGAGGATACGGCCGATGAGCCAGAGAATCCCACGCTTGCCCGGAAGATCGGACGGACTTTGCACGGGCTTTTCGACGTCAGCCTTCATCGGCGAACTGATCGCGGGAGCACCCGCGCTTTCGTTAGGCTTCCTTGAAGCGGTAGCCGACACCGTACAACGTTTCGATCATTTCGAAATCGTCGTCGACGGCTTTGAACTTCTTGCGCAGCCGCTTGATATGGCTGTCGATAGTGCGGTCATCGACATAGACCTGATCGTCATAGGCGGCATCCATCAATGCGTTGCGGCTTTTGACGACGCCGGGGCGCTGCGCGAGCGCCTGCAGGATCAAAAACTCGGTGACCGTGAGCGTGACGGGATCACCCTTCCAGGTGCAGGTGTGGCGCTCGGGGTCCATCTTGAGCTGCCCGCGCTCGAGTACCTTGGCTGCTTCTCCGGTTTCCTTCTGCGGGAGCTGATCTTTCGGGATGAAGCGGCGCAGTACGGCTTTGACACGCTCGACAAGCAGGCGCTGCGAAAAGGGTTTGCGGATGAAATCGTCGGCGCCCATCTTGAGGCCGAACAATTCGTCGATCTCCTCATCCTTGGAGGTGAGGAAGATCACCGGCATGTCGGTCTTCTGGCGCACGCGGCGCAGAAGCTCCATGCCGTCCATGCGCGGCATCTTGATGTCGA